>ERZ808240.11-NODE-11-length-238735-cov-12.134741_pt1 | contig 238735 bp, 173 predicted proteins | sample MGYA00521084_ERZ808240 | MGnify/ENA primary metagenome ERZ808240 (study PRJEB31516, sample SAMN03275571) | gut metagenome | biome: mammalia-associated habitat; material: feces | host: Papio cynocephalus | place: Kenya | collected 2012-08-06 ...
AGAGCTGTCGCTCTTGTCGGCCTTGTACGAAAAAAGCCCAACGCTTCGCGTTGAGACATGATACGTAGACGAGATTAGCCGCACTTCGTGCGCCTTTTCTCGATCTGCTTGCCGCAGGGGCCCTTGCAACAGAATGAAGCTCTCTGACTTCGTCCTCGGGCTTTTCCTTTCAAGCCCTCCCAAGAGCTGTCGCTCTTGTCGGCCTTGTACGAAAAAAGCCCAACGCTTCGCGTTGAGCTTCATTCTGTTGCGGAGAGGACGAGATTCGAACTCGTGGTACGGAATGACCCGTACGTCGGTTTAGCAAACCGGTGGTTTCAGCCACTCACCCACCTCTCCGGAAATCCCGGTGGCGACTTTGTGCCAAACCGCAATAGGATTGCAAATATACGTTTAATTTCCGACCTGACAAAATAATTTTACTTTATGCTTTCGTGGGGCAGATGGGCTTCTTTTCGCGTCCTAAGTTCGGTCGGAAAAATGTAAATTTGCAGCTACTCACAAAGACTACCGGATGACCAACTTTCTGGCTTTTATGCTATATATCATGGCACATATACTGCGCAAGACTGCCACCTTGGCTGCTATTGTGGTACTGGTGACAGCAGTCATCATATCTACCAAGACTTATGCTAGAGAGTCTCACCTCAGGCTGACTACCGAGGAAGGACTCTCCAATAGCAGTATCAACGACATCATGAGCGACAGCAAAGGCCGCCTTTGGCTCTCCACTTGGGACGGCGTCAACGTTTACAATGGGGCATCTGTCAAGGTCTACAAGAACAATCCGACCGACAAGAACAGCCTGCTTGACAATATTGCCCGAAAAGTCGTACAACAGGACGACAGGTACTTCTGGATCGTGACCGACTGGGGCATTAACAGACTTGACACATATACTGACAGTATACGCAGATACCGTCTCGGTGCGGACAAAAGCAATCCTTTTGCTGGGAGCAGTGTATCCATGACAATCTCACCTAAAGGAGATATCATATGCGCGTCTAGAGGTTACGGAATTGCAATATACGAGCCCGAAAGCAATTCTATGCGTAAAGTCGGGCTCCCTATGAACGGCCCTGCTGACATCACCGCTCTGTGCTGCGCCGGAGAAGGCCGGTTACTAATACTTAACTCCAATGGAGAGCTCCTCTCTGCCGGATACACTTCAGATGCCGACAGCATGATGGTCTCAGAATGCAAGCCCATGCTCCCCAAGCAGAGGGTATACAATATGTTTGAAGATACGAAGTACTGCTTTGTAATAGAACGTGACCATATCTACAGATACGACAAGTCTCTTGCTCAGATAAGTGATTCTGTAGAGTTCCATGGCAATATTTCATATGCGACAACTTCTCCATCTGGGGATTTCTACATTCTCTCAGACAGGGCTTACTGCTACAGGATAGATTTCAGCAATGGAACGGCCCAGATAATTCCTGAACTTTGCCACAAGAATCTAATATCATTCTGCTTCGGGATAGAGGACATCACATGGCTCGCCATCGACGGTGCCGGACTCGAAGCTGTATACGAGGCTCAATCACCAATGCACCTGATAGACAATATGAATGTCTTCGGGCAAAAAGGTGGGGCTGCCAGTTCCATCGTCTCGTCCAAAGGAAAAATATACGTAAGCGTATTGAGCAACGGTCTTTACAGTATGCTTCCTGATGGTTCTGACATCTCCTTGGAAAACAAAGTAATGCCAGACAACGGATATATCTTCTCCATAGAGAAAGCCCCTAGTGGAAATCTCTTCCTCGGTGTCCGCAATGCCGTCTGCATCTATAATCCTGAGTCTATAGAGTTAAAGACTATTGAGAGATTCGATGCTAATCCTCCCATTCTGTCATACTGCATGTACTTCGATGCGGCACACAACTGCCTATGGGTAGGCACATTGGACAACGGTGTCTTCCGACTCTTACTCTCAGAGGACGGAAGTCGTGTCTTGCACAGAAAGACTTACAGACACAGTGACAGAGATCCTCTCTCCCTTAGCAGCGACAATATAATGCATATCGCCCCTTATGGCAACGAAGCCCTACTTATAGCCACACTTGGAGGCGGACTCAACATATTTGACATCAAGACTGGCTGCAGCAGACATTTCTCGTCAGCAGACTCAGGATTTCCTAGCGACAATGCAAGATATTCGCTCCAAGATGCAGATGGAAGCATATGGGTAGGAACGAGTTATGGAATATGCCACGGATACCGCAACGCGGCTGGAGAGTGGCATTTCGATGCTTATGGAGAGAATGAAGGATTGGGAGATAATACTATACATTCTATCCTGAAAGACGGGGACGGCCGGCTATGGCTTGGCACCAACAAAGGACTGTCAATATTTGACCCTTCCATCGCAAAATTTACAAATATGGGCAACGTTTCAAGCCTACAGGGAATGGAATTCTACATACATTCCGCTCTCAAGTCAGAAGACGGAGCCATGTATTTCGGAGGAGTAAATGGGGTAAACTGGTTCTATCCAGACAGTCTGAAGCCAAGAGACTTCGCCCCCGAACTTCTCCTTGGAAAGCTCACTGTAAGACTTAATGACAGTCGCCCACTTCACGATGGAAGCCGGATAGTGCTGTCACATAACGAGAATTTCTTCAACATCTCGTTCTCGGCGGTAGAATATATCAACAATTCTTCCTGCGAATACTCCTATCAGCTAGAAGGCTTCAATACAGACCCTGTTAAAGTAGCCTCTGGAGTGCCTGCTGTCTTTACTAATGTACCTCCTGGGAAATACCGTTTCACCGTCTCAAGTACCAACGGGGACGGTGTATGGTGCGACAACACAAAGTCCATCTATATCCGCATCCGGAATCCTTGGTATCTCACCTGGTGGGCTTATTGCCTGTATCTTGCCTCTGCTACTTCTGTGTTTTTCTTTGTACGTCAATATTTCAGGGAAAGACACAGGCAACGAAATCTGCTAAGACAAGAGGCATTGGAGAAGCAGATCCAGAAAGATTCATACGAAGCAAAACTCAATTTCTTCACCAACATAGCCCACGAATTCGGGACTCCACTTACTTTGATTTCCTGCTCGGGAGAACGCCTTGCTTCCGGTTCGCAGAGAGACACGACAAGAAATTCTCGCTACATAAAAATAATAAATGACAATGCCTGCAGGATGCAGAATCTGATTCAGGAGCTTCTTGAATTCCGCAAAGTCGAAAGTGGTAATTACAAGCCACATTTCAGTAAAATACGGCCTTCTGATATACTTGCATCTATTCTGGACGATTTCTCTCAACTCAAGGATGAGCACGGACTGTCTGTCGAAGTGTATTCAGACAATGATACAGAAGAGATAGTGACAGACGGCAACGCCTTGGAGAAAATCATGATGAATCTGATCTCCAACGCGTTCAAATATACTCCTAACGGAGGGGATATAAGGATCTGGCTTTCCGTATCTGATGAAAGTCTCGGATTCAAGATAGAAAATACCGGAAAAGGTCTATCTCAAGAAAAGCTCAAGAATATTTTCGACAAATTCGTGATACTCGACAATGCAGAGAAACAAATGGCGAAAGGCAAGAATATCCGAAACGGCTTGGGCACGGCTCTGGTCCACAGTCTTGTCAAGACTCTCGGAGGACATATCGAAGTCGGAAGCGAGCTCAACAGATCAGTGACATTCAGAGTAAGCCTTCCTTCTGAACCGGAAAGCAGGATTGATACTGAATATGTCCCGAAACCTGTATCTCTTCTTACTTCATTACAAGAGGACATTTCAAATACAAGCCCCTCAAAGGAGGACAACTCAGACAAAGAAGAGAAAGACAAGAACAAGCCTTGGAAATCGCTGCCGAGAGTCCTTGTGGTAGACGATGAAAGCGAGATCCGCAGCCTTGTGTCTGATGTTCTTTCTGACAAATACGACATCACCATTGCAGGCAATGGACGAGAAGCTTTGGCCAGACTTGCGAAGAATACCGCAGACCTTGTAATAACAGACATCAATATGCCGGGCATGGACGGTTTGCAACTGATAAAGAAGCTTAAGGAGAATGAGATCACTAGAAATATCCCTATAGTTGTGTTGGCATTCAAGTCGGATGTAAAGTCAGAGATTGATGCTTACAGCTATGGCAGCGAAGCATTTATCTCCAAGCCTTTCCTTCCGGAGCAACTGACTGCTGTCGTGGACGGGATTATGGCAAGACATTCATCCCTCAAAAAATATTACAAATCCGCGGCTTCTGATACAGAGATCATTGACGGCAAGGCCCTTTCCCTCGAGGACAGGGCATTTGTCACAGAAGTTGTATCTGCCATTGAGAAGAGGATGAGCGACAACATATCTCCTGCCGATCTGGCCGATATGCTGAATACTAGCGAGATGACTCTATATCGTCGTCTCAAGAAAGTAAGTGGGCGCTCCACCAGTGACTTCCTGCGTATTGTCAAGCTTCATCGCGCCGCTATGCTTCTGCACACTTCGCAACGTACCGTGCAAGAGATAATGTATGATTGTGGCTTTGGCAACAAATCCTGGTTCTACAAGAAATTCGCTGAAGTCTACGGCCTTTCTCCTAAAGAATACAGAGAGAGCAGAGGAAAAAATGGTCCTCGCGACCAGCAGGAGAAATGATTCTATTGGACAAAGCATGCCGTTCTCAGTAATTCTCGAAGTTATCTGTCTTTCTATTGCAAAATGTAAAAATTAGCCTTAAATTTGCGTTCCATTTAACGGCAAAGTTTATTGCCTATCGGGATGTGGCGCAGTTGGCTAGCGCACCACGTTAGGGACGTGGGGGTCGCCCGTTCAAGTCGGGTCATCCCGACAATTAAGCCTCCGGCAGATGCCGGAGGCTTAGTCGTATCTATTCCGCTACAGGAGATGATTTGGCATTTGCCTTAGACATAAACTTAGCTGCATCGACGACGAATCGCTCGTGCACGCCTTCTCCGACCAATCCGGAATCGTCATAACACTCAGCCTTGAATACAAGTCTGCGCCTATCCACCTCTATAAGTTCCGTCTCACAGCGGACCGTCATTCCGACTGGAGTAGCAGCTATATGTTTTACATTGACAAGAGTACCAACGGTTGTCTGCCCTTCCTCAAGAAAAGACCTGATACTGCGCATTGCCGTGTTCTCTATGAGGGCGACCAAAGCCGGAGTTGCAAACACATCCAAGGCTCCGCTCCCCATTGCCGCTGCTGTATTATCGGATGTCACTTGTACAGATCCTATTCCTTTTATACCTTTTTCTATCATATTCCGAAAATTTCTCAAGGCCTGCTAACCAAGCCTAAGGAAGGATCATTGCCGCCTCAACATCGTCAGGGAAGATAGGCAGACGCTCTTTACCGAGCCTGCGCGCACCGTTCTCTGTAACGAGCACGTCATCTTCCAGACGGATACCGCCGAAGTCAAGATATTCCTCAAGCTTTGCATAGTTGACGAATCCCTTGCCAGTGCCTTCGGACTTCCATTTCGATATGAGTGCCGGTATGAAATATATACCAGGCTCATCGGTGATCACATTACCCGGAACAAGCCGCCTTGCCATCCTGAGACTTCCGAGACCAAGCTGAGAAGAACGCTTCTGGTCATCGTCATAGCCTACGAGATCCTCACCGAGATCTTCCATATCGTGAACATCAAGACCCATATTGTGCCCGAGACCGTGAGGCATGAAAAGACCGGCTATCCCAGCTGCAACCATCTCGTCTGCATCACCGCTGACAATCCCGAGTGCTGAAAGTTCCGTAAGCATATGCTTCATCACTGCGAGATGCACTTCCCTGTACGTGATGCCCGGCCTTGTAAGGCTGAACGCTTTCTCGTTGCAGCTGCATACTATCTGATATATTTCCCTCTGCTTCGTGGTAAATTTGCCTGAAGTAGGAAGGGTTCTCGTATAGTCGGAAGCATAATGCATGTTATTTTCAGCGCCTGCATCTATAACCATCAGTTTGCCAGGCTCTATAATCTTGTCATGCAGATGGTTGTGCAACGTCTCTCCGTGCTGGGTAAGTATTGTCGGGAATGACACACCCCAGCCTTTGCTCAAAGTTACAGCCTCCATCCGGCCTACAACTTCCTGCTCCACAAGACCTGTCCTGACATTGTTCCTTGCGGCTGTATGCATCTCGTATCCGAGCACTCCTGCATCATCAAGCTGCTCTATCTCACAAGCCTCTTTCACGAGACGCATAGAGATAATGGCTTTGGTAAGAGCAAGAGACCTGCGCCCTGCCACTTCAGCATCTTTGCAGCCGAGAAGGTCGGCTATCTTCATTGTATTGTAATACCTAGATGGAGAGATGAAATGAACGGGCCTGCAACTCTCAATAGCTTTCCTTACCACAGCATCAAGAGCCTTGTACGGGGCACTGGCATTGACTCCGGCTTTAGCGGCTATAGAAGCCACACTCGGCTGTGGCCCCATCCAGATGATGTCCCCTATCTCCACGTCATCCGCAAAAATAGTCTCTTCTGCCATATCCAAGTCTATCACAGCGGCATATAGCGGTTCATCAATCCCGAAAAAATACAGCCAGGTGCTATCCTGACGGAATTTATAGCAATTGTCCTTATACTGTGCAGGAGCTTCTGCATTACCCACGAAAAGTGCAATTCCGCGCTTTCCTTCCGATGCTGTCGCGGACATCTTCTCTACCAGGGCGTTGCGCCTTGATACATAAACATTTTTGTCGAACATATATATTCTGAACTTATTTGCCATACAAATATAATGAAAGTCAAGAGCAATGTTGCAAGCTTGATTGCATACATTGAGACACACGCCCTGGATACCCACGAGCCAGACTAGTCTGGAGTAACAAAACCGAGAGTAGCTACGCTTACTCTGGTGACTGGGGATATGACTTGATAAAGAGCAGCTATGCAAGCGGCAGTAGTAGCTCCAGTCGTGAAAACATCATCCACAAGCAAGATATGCCTGTATGACTCCAACCCCTTGCCACTCAAGGCCTTGAAAGCCCATAGAACATTTCGCGCCTTTGCATCGCCTGCAAGCCGCGTCTGAGTCTTAGTATGACGTTGACGCATAAGCAGATCTCCCCTATGAGAGACGCCAAACTCAGAAGCAATTGCCTTTGCTACAACATAGGCCTGATTGTATCCGCGCTCAAGACGTCTTCTCAAGGAAAGCGGTACAGGAATCACGACATCCACGCTGTCATAAAGCCCAGAAGAATGCATAAATCTCCCAAGCATTTTCCCGTAATGGCGTCCGACTGAGAGATTCCCCTCATATTTGAGAGAACGCGGAATCTTGCGGTATTCTGTGGAGCCCTTGTAATGGAAAAGAGCTGCCGCCCCGGCATAACGCATCGGAGGCAAAAAAGCATAAGTCCCATCGACATAACGCTGCAGCATGACGTTGAGCCTGTCACCCATGAGATTCCGCGCCATCCGCCAGAAATATGTAAACGGAATATCCGCCTCGCAATATATACAGAGATGATTCTCCCGTACATTTAGTCTGCGGCCACACACAAGACAAGACCTCGGCAACATAAAGTCTGCCATAGCTTTGAGAGAGAAAACAACGTTCTCTCCTATGAGTGACCTCCGTCCCATGAGATATCACAATATTCTATGGTCCATCTCCTGTCTTGCATGCTATACGATCATAAGATACAGGCCGGATAATCAAAAAATTTCCGCCTCAGGCAGCTCAATCACATAATCTACCGGCATGCTGAAAGCCACGTAGCCTATGCCTCCGTCAACGTTGTCAGGATACGGGATAGATGTGGACATAGACCAGTCCGCAAGATCCGAGTTATCATACTGCCAGTTGCTCATATAAGTATAAGTATGCGATGTCATGGAGATGAGACGTACCCTTACTTGACGGTCTTCTGCAAGAGTAGCCGTATTCGAGACATAACTATATTCGTACGTTCCCCGATAATATCTTATAAGCTGGGAGAGCAGCGTAATAGAACACCCCCTGTCAGAGAAAGAATCGTCAGAGAAAATGTTCAGATCATTCGTGTAGTTGCTGGAATTATTTCCCGTGTCACCGATACTTATATCCTTATGGAGCATAGGATCAAGAGAATTGTCCGCACCAATGATCTCATTGGCATATCCTATAGTCTGCCCTGTCACATACCCCTCTTCATTGCCATCTGCAGCCCATTTGACCCAAAGCCTGCCCCTGTACAGAAGCATTATCCTATATTTGTTCTTCTCCCCCACCCTATCACTTATGCGTATATCATATCTTGTCATCTTTTGCGTCATTCCGTCATCCGCAAGTCGCTCTACCATAGTAGTATCCACACGCTCGATAGACGCCGGCTGAGGAACGATACCTGTCACTGATGCTCTCTGACCGTCGGCCTCAACTTCGATACGGACCTCATCTCCGGCATGGAATACCGCTTTGAACGACATCTCACTGATTTTGGATTCCGGCCAATCTTTATAAGACCGAACTTCCGAAGAGCCGCCTACAAGGTTTCCGTTGACATAGCAGGAAAGCTTGGCTGAACTGACAGGGCGAAATTCGGAGACGTAACTCATACAGAGATATATTGTATGCAGACTGTCTTCCGCCATAAGATTACCCTGTAAGGTAAGAAGCTTCTCGGGTGCGAAGTCATCAAGATATATGTGATTTTCGCACGATAGTGTCGCCACAAATAGAGGCAGTGTTATAAGCAGCAATTTATTACTCATGTCCTCAGAATTTGAAAGTATAGCTGAACGAAGGAATGAATATCAGAAAAGAATATATGTCCACTGCCGGCACGAACTCTTTCTGACCAGTAGATGGATTGACCCTCTCGGATGAGTCGTCATATACAGCAAGATTGGGATTGCGCGCCCCGTATACATTGTACATGCCTACATTCCAGATCCTCTCCCCATGCTTCTTTTTCTTGTGGAAATTGACACTGATATCAAGTCGATGGGTAGGAGGCAGTCTGAAATTGTTCCTTGAAGAAACATAGTCATAATACATGAAGGACTCTCCGTCAGGAGCCATCACAGCACTCTTTCGCTCGGGTATTGTCATCCAATTGCCCGACATGAACACCCAGACCGCACTAAGGTCGATTCTCTTGCCAAGTTTCTGGTTGACCGACAAGCAGATGTTGTGACGACGGTCGTACATAAACGGAAACCACTTACCATTGTTGATAGACCCGTCTGGAAATATCCGCTCAGACTTGGACAAAGTGTAAGAGAATGATCCTGTCGTCCGTCCCTGTGTCTTCCTCATGTACAGTTCGGCTCCATAGCTACGGCCGTTGCCCATCTCGACATTCTCCTCCCAATCAGAGCCAGACATGAATGCCATGCCACCGTCCTTGTATTCAAGGACATTAAGCGTTCTCTTGTAATATCCTTCAATGGAAAATTCCCAACCTTTCAGCCCGTTGAAATAGCCTCCCAATGATACAAGGTCTGACGTCACCGGGCGGATATCTTGAGTAATGGGCACCCACAGATCTGTCGGCAGTGTCAACACGCCTGACGAGAGCTGATGCACATACTGAGACATCCTCGAATATGCTGCCTTGCCGTACCAGCCCTTGCCGAAATCATATTTGCCTGACAGTCTCGGTTCTGGACAGACATAATACTTGCCTCGTACCGAGAACATACTCAGTCTGAATCCCGGAGTCAGAGAAACTCTACGGCCTACACGCATATCGTCTTCCACATACAGAGACAGTTCATCACCAGGAATGCGCCTGCTGACTGCATTTGAATAAGTAGTATCAGACACGACATCATTATCTTCATCCCTCATCCTAACCCTCTGCATATCAGGCCTATATAGGTGATGCACATACTCCGCCCCGAACTTTATCATATGTGATGGCACTGGGGTATAGTCAAAATCCGCCCGCAGACCGACATCTCGGATCCCGGAATTATAACCGTAGCTGTAATACGACTCGGTATTCTTATTCGGAGCGGTGCGTTTGTCGTCTTGAGAAGCTTTAATAAGCATCTCGTACATATTCCAACTCGCAGATATATTGGAGAAAATATTATTGCCAAATACATGATTCCATCGCAGCACAGCAAGGGTATTACCCCAATTCATGCGGGCTTTCGTCTCTGATTCGTCATAAGTAGTATACGGGCCTTCTCCCGGAGAACCCTGTACTAATTCTTTTTCGGCAGATTTGTCTTGAAACCTGAAATAGTCACGGCCATGGTAGAAACCAAGATAAACCCTGTCAGAATTGCCAAAGTTGTGTGTAAGCTTGGCATTCAGATCGTAGAAAGCATAGTTGGCAGGACTTCCGGCCCAACGAATTATCCTGTCAAGAAGAAAAGTATGCATTCCTCTGCCACTCAAGGAAAATGTTGTATTCTCGCTGAAAAGAGGTCCTTCAAGATGCAATTTCTCGGCCAGAAGACCTGCCGATACGGAGCCGTGGAAACCTTTGACGTTGCCATCATTGGTCCGCACATCGACTATGCTCGAAGCCCTACCGCCGTATCTTGCTGGAAACGAACCTTTATAGAATGTAACTTTCTTTATAGCTTCAGGTGTAAATACTGACAAGAGTCCGAAAAGATGGCTCACGTTATAAAGAGACGCCCCGTCAAGCATCACTAGATTCTCATCACCCGCTCCTCCCCTGACATAGAAGCCGGACGAGCCTTCAGAACCAGGCGACACACCTGGCATCATCTGCAATGTCTTAAGTACATCCGCCTCTCCTAACAGTACCGGCATATTGCGTATCATAGTCTGAGGTACTTCAAGTGCCCCCATGTAGGTAGACTCGATTCCTGAGTCTCTGCTTGACACGACTGTTGAAGCCTTAAGCTCTAGAGATAGGTCAAGAGCAACATTGACAACGGTATCCCGAATACCCTGCAGATGCAAAGTCTGTTCGGCATAACCAACATAGGAATAGCGTAATGTGAGCTCTCCGGAAGGCACAGTCAGAGAATAGAACCCGAATTCATTGGTAACAGCGCCTATAATCCTGTCTTGCGACAATAGCGGTACAACACCGGCTCCGATAAGGACCTCGCCTGTAGACTTGTCTGTAACATAGCCGCTGACCGTAATATTTGAAACAGGATTGGCAGCAAAGGACAGGCAAGGGGCAAAAACAAATAAGAAAAGAGGAATAGCCGATTGCGCGAATCTAATCACCCTATATAGGAAATGCAACATACGACTCAGTTTTGTCTTTGGTTATCAGTAGAGTTATAGGAAATGCACCATAACTTCATATATTATAAGGCCCATAGGAAGCCTCTAAAAAAGTGGAGTATAGCAGACTCGAACTGCTTACCTCAACACTGCCAGTGTTGCGCTCTACCAGATGAGCTAATACCCCATGTCACTTTTGCAAATATACAAAAGTCGAGAGCAAATATGCAAACCACTTTACACATTGCCCTCGACAAATTCTGTCTCTCTGACATAGTGCGCAGGCACTAGATTATCATTTTGTGATGCATATGTGCACTTTAAAACTTGATATTATCTTTGTTGGGTGCCACCTTTATGACCATATCTGCACTCACGACAAATGACTTACCGAACGACACATCACCCATGTCCGGATCAGTGACGGACTCGTAATATGAGATTGTGTCACCTATTTTAACCCCTACCCAGAAAGGATTGCCATAGTCATCTGTAATATTGATATACAATGTCGTGCCAACAGGGACATCAAAACCTTCTTCACCTATCTGCTGATAGTAAGGATTGGTCTGGCAGAAGACACGATACTCGTCTTCATCATATACAGCAGACACATGAGCTACTGTACCGCTAGCAACATCCTTGAAAGAAACACTCACATACACATCACTCGCAGGCATTGTGAATTTACCGTAGGCATTGTCCATCGTGCACTCTACACGAGTCCCGTCAATCTGACAGACACTTACCGCATCTATTGTCTTCCCTGTGGGAACTGCTACCTGGAAGGACACCTCTTCGCCTTCAGCCCAATATGTTCCCTTATTAAAATATATCTCTTTGTCACCCGAGACAGTAAAGCATTTAACAACCTCAGCCGTAATCTCGGCAGACTTGGCATCCTTAGGAAGGAGTACCTCTGCATAGTAAGCATACTTGTCAATGCCGTCACCGTAAAGCACGAAGGGAAATGATTCACCGGCATCATTTTTTGCCACAGAAGGCTTGTATCCGCTCTCCACATTGACAAACAGATATACGGCCTCGCCTGGTATACCTCTATCTGTAGGCACCCCATAATAAATATCCTTGGCATCATATATCTGTGCTGAGGTTATATGAGCACTCTCCTTATAGCTGACAGGTATTTTTTCCTTAAAATCAAGATTAACCTCAACGTCTGAAGCCGGCATTGTAAATTTGACATGCGCACGTGCGATACACTCTATCTCAAGGCCTTCCACATTGGACGTAGCTCCAGATAGATAATAGCCGTCTTTGGTATAGAAAGTCGCCACGACAGTCTCTCCGTCAATAGATTCCTCAGGAAGATTATTCTGCTCCCAATCTTCAGGAATATCAGTCTTAATATACTCTGTATTCTTCCATGTTATCTTGTAGCGGGCATGCTGGCTTCCCTTTACACGCAGTACAACATCACCGGTAACATTCTGGTAATCAGGGCGGATAGAAACTTCATATACCCAATCGAGATTCTCGGAACGTCCGAAACTGCAGCCCGTCACGGAATTGACATCTTGCCATTCACCGTCACCAACTTTGAATTCAACAGACTCGATCGTGTATGCGTCAGGAGTGCGGAGATAACAGTCAAAATATTTGTATTTTCTGTCCGGATCCACACCGTAAAGCTTGACACCGTCTTCATTGTCTTCAAGCCTCATAGTAAAGCCGTCTGGTGTCATCTGCTGCTGAACGGCATAGGCGACTACGATTGCAACGGACTCGGTATTGGGAATATTGATTTCTACCGGAAGCGTCTGGACATATTCATCCTCTGTATCAGGAAACTGCGGCACATAGATCCTATCTCCCACATGTATATGGATATGCTCCATATGGGATGCGCTGAATCCTGACATAAGCGTAGAACCAGGTGTAAGAACAAGTGTTAGGGTGCTGCCTTTCTCAAGTTCGTCTCCGGCCACGACACCGTGAACCTCTCCGATAAATCCCGGAGTTAAGTTGGTGATCTCCGATACTGTCACTGTAGTCTTCTCGGGGTTGTCCTTGCCGGCATTGTCGTCACATGCCGTAAACAGAGCACACAAGACTCCGCTCAGAAAAAATAAAGTCCGTTTCATATTAATATAAACTATTTATAGTTCTCTTGCGTTTCATTGACATCTCAAATAGCAAATATTTTGCACCTACACCACACAGGCTGCACTGTTGTCTGTTTGGCTGCTTAATAGGCAAGCCATCAGTTTCGCTGTAAGATAACATCGCATGATCTCGCTCTTATCTCTGACGTTAGTAAATATAGCTACCTTCGCCATTACCCCTTTTGCAAATCGCGAAAATCAACTTGTCAATATTCTAAAATATTGATACCCTATAGTATATATTCACCTGTTCTTAAGATAGAATGATCTGTATTCCGAGGGAGAAATGCTGTATTTCCGCATGAAAGCCCTGAAAAATGAAGAGTACGATCCGAAGCCAGAGCTAAGAGCCACATCTTCAAGCGATGAAGAATCCTCGTCCGTCAGCAGATCTAGTGAATAGGCAAGTCTCAGATCCGAGATATAGGCCGCAATTGTGACACCAGCCCCTGCTTTGACTGCGTCTGCGACATATTTGTCATTTGTCCCCATAAGCTTGGACAACGACAAGCGCCCAAATGATGGCTCAGTAAACGGATGGTCCTCACGCATTTTGGACGATATCTTCCTGAAAAGGAGCATCTCCTTTGACAAGCTATCCTCAGAAGCCATCTGCAATGCGATTGCCGACTTGGTCTCATTTCGTAGATTGGAATTGATCTGTTCGAACAATGATTGGTTTTTCCTGCGGAGACGAACAGAGTAAACATTGTAGATAACAACTATGATGGCTAACAGGAAACACAATATCAAAGAGAAACTCAACAGAGTCTGCTGGCGCTTTCTCATAGCCTCAAACTTGTCAACCTCGTACAGAGTATGTAATTCTCCAAGTTGGCTTGCAAATAGAAAAGAGTCGGTAGAATCCTGGGCATAGCGGATATTCTGTAGATTCTCATAAGCTCTGCGCCAGTCTCCTTTTGCTGCCAGGATTTCCGTCTGCAGCTCAAGCGCTTCCATATAATACGGGAAGAGATCCTTGCGACTAAAAGCCTGCACCGACTTACCTATATATTCCAACGCCTCGTCATATCGCCCCTCATGCATGCAGTACAGGGCAAATGTCTCATTATAGGTTTCGACATCCTCACCAATTTCCGGATAAATGCAATCGGAAGCAAGGTCAAGAAATCGCTTTGCCTTTAGCATGTCCCCCATTGCCATGTAATTGCGTGATAGATAACTTCGGATATACAGTCTCATACTCCGACGGTTGACTTCTTCTCCGTTATTATCTTCTATGAACTTCGCGAGAAGCATGTCAGCCGTATTACAACTTTTAATGGATTCCTGATAGCGGCCAAGTGAATTCTGGAAAGACAGAAGCTCCAGATAGGCCTTAATTTTGTCTATTTCAGGAAATTTGTCCCCGAGTTCAGTCATTAGGTCAATACTCTTCTCTAAAGCTCCGGCAGCCTCATACGACCTATTTGTAGCAGTATATATCAAGCCCAGGGAGAAATTGGCATAGGCTTCCATATACCGTCTTGCCTCATCGGGCTTACCCTGTAGTGGTAAAGAACTCTGCCTTCCGCCCAAGACAGAAATAGAAAAATCATTTGCTGCAACCGACCCTTTGAGCATCTTATCAACCATTGAAAGGGCCGTCTGTACGCGTCCTTCATCAATATAACGCTTGATAATAATGTGGTCAACATTTACCGCCCTTATATCATGGGCATCGACCATCAGCTCTCTTGTACGGCGTGCATATTCATCAAAAACAGGTGAACTCTCATATTTCGCATAATGCTCCAATCTCACAAGGCTCACGGTTCGCACCAACTGCTTGTCTCCAGCAGCCTCGGCACATCTTCCTGCAGAATCAAGATATGCAAGCTCCCGCTCGCTGTCCCTAAACAATTCCGCAAGTTTCATATAGGCAGCAGCATCAGCTTCATTGTCCTCGCCGCATACCAATGCAAGCAGAATCCTCTCCTCCGTCCATACACTATCCGGAAATGCCGAATCAGGCTTCTTCGCAAAGACACAGAAAGTCATGAATATCAGCACCATGACAGAGAATGTCCGTTTTGAGGCTCTTGTATGGAATGCAACTGTCATATCAGACTGAACATATCATAGAGTACTAATTATAATCTGTACTCCAGCATCTTCGATCTTGTTCTTGAGAGTGTCCGGTATACCTGGATCTGTAATGATGATATCCACATCTTCAATATTTCCTATCTTACCGAAGCCACGGCGGCCGAACTTGGAAGAATCCGTAAGCAATACTGTCTGTGAAGCAGCCTTCATCATGGCATTGGTAAACTCTGCTTCCTCGATAGTCGCACACGTAATCCCTGAGGCCAAATCAATGCCGTCACAACCTATGAAAAGTTTTGAACAGCTCATATTGCGAAGCCCATCAACCGCATATTGTCCCCTTACCGAGACTGAATTCTTGTAGAGTGCGCCACCGAGTATAAACACATCTACATTGGGTCTGTCTCTAAGTAGAACCGCTATTCCAAGAGACGGGGTAACGACATTGAGCATCCCGTCAGGCTCAAGTATATTCGCGAAGGCTGTTACTGTCGACCCTGAAGCCAGGATTATCGCATCATCAGGCTTCACAAGAGTCTGCGCTACAGAGGCTATGGCCTTCTTCTCCATTATATTGCGAGAAGCCTTCTCATCAATACTGATATTGGCGACATGAGGCTTAACTGGAGACGCGCTACCGTGTGTACGGTAAAGGACTCCCTGACTTTCTAAGATTCTGAGATCCTTTCTTATAGTCGCTCCTGTCACGGCCAGTTGCTCGGCAAGATCCTGCACTTTTACGAACCCGTTGCTCACCAACTGTTCTATTATATATTTGTGCCTTTCAGCTATGCTTGTCATAATCGAAGTAGTGTTACGTCTTTGCCTCGCAAATATAGTGAATGTTGAGCGCATGACAATGCACGGGCGTTGTGAAGCAAATTTGCCTGAACGGATTTGAATGCCTAATTTAGCATATTAAAACCACTGGAAAATTAGGATATGCGACTTTTCTCGATGTACGGATGGATCCGCACGCACCACAGCATCGATTCAGGACTTCACCGTTTTGCCTCACGCCCATGGGCAGGAGGCGCGGTACTACTCATCTGCGTCATTGCAGCCATGCTTCTGTCCAACCTTCCGGTGACGAAAGAATACTACCATTATCTTCTGCATACTGACATTTTCCTTGTAATAGGGGCCGGTGACGGCTTTGCGAATTGGACATTTCCTCAGGACATGACCATAGAGAAATTCATCAACGATGCTCTGATGGTTCTGTTTTTCTTCACCGTTGGACTCGAGATCAAGAGGGAGATTGCCTGCGGACAACTTTCTACATTCAGGAAAGCAGCCCTTCCGGTACTCGCCGCCATAGGAGGCATGATAGTCCCGGCTATAATCTTTTCCTGTTTCAATATGGGCACTCCCGCAGAGAAAGGATGGGGGATTCCGACCGCAACAGACATCGCTTTTGCAATCGGTATACTTACAATGCTTGGCAATAGGGTTCCAGTGTCACTCAAGATTTTTCTGACAGCGCTTGCAATTGCTGACGATCTCGGGGCTATTGTCGTGATCGCCCTTTTCTATGGAGGGAATCTAAATCTCGACCTTCTTGCGATCGCGATTGCCATAATGACTATCGTCTACCTATTCAACAGGATGGGAGAGAAGAGGCTTGCCTTCTATTTGATACCTGGGATCATTGTATGGGCTTTGTTCTACTATTCGGGAGTGCATTCTACCTTATCTGGAGTGGCCATGGCGATGCTCATACCCATGGATGCTCGGTATTCCAAGGAATATTATCTGCACAAGATGAAATGGATCAACAACCGGCTTCTCGAATCGGGGGTCAACATCGAAAAGGGCATATCACCGACAGACTTTCCTAATGATGAGCACAGGTATTGGATGCGCCAAAAGAAGCGCGTTGCCAGTGGAGCTATAGGCTTGAGCTATAGGCTTGAAAGTGCATTGTCCCCATATGTTACTTTCATCGTGATGCCCGTTTTTGCATTGGCAAATGCCGGGGTTGAGATCAGTTCGCTTTCGTACCTCAACATTTTTCATTCTTCACCAGAGACGGGGGCATTAGGAGTAGGTATTTTCTTCGGCCTTGTATTAGGCAAGCCTATAGGGATTTTCCTATCGAGTTTCATTGCCGTGAAACTGAGGTTGGCCGAAATTCCGGAGCACAGCAGTTGGACAATGCTATTTGCCGTTGCCTGCTTGGGAGGAATCGGTTTCACCATGTCTATATTTGTCGATGCGCTCGCCTTCTCAGCCCCTGAAATGATAGATAGGGGCAAGATTGCCGTACTGATGGGATCTGTGACAGCCGCCATTCTCGGAAGCCTACTTATCCTCTTGCTATCCAAAAGAGGCACAGACGATTGAAACCGCCTATGCCTCTTATATCACTAATGTCTTAGCTTATCTGTCTTGACAACGAGATTTATCCTGTCAACTAATATAGAAGGGACTGTAAGCACTCTATATAGAGAGGACTGCAAGCACATTGATAAGTTCTCTATCGATGGGCTTGTCTTTCTTGATAGCTCTGTCAATCGGGACATATACAACTTCCCCATTGCTTATGCCGACCATAACATTACGCTGACCTTCTTTCAAAGCTTCGATGCTCGCATAGCCTACACGACTTGCAAATATACGGTCATATGCGCTCGGAGAGCCACCTCTCTGCAAGTGACCAAGGATACTGACCCTCACATCATACTGGGGATACTCCTTACGCACACGGTCAGCATAGTACATAGCGCCTCCGTCTTTGGGACTCTCTGATACGATGACGATACTGCTGTTTTTGCTCTTGCGGAAGCCTCTGCTTATGAACTGCTCAAGCTGGTCAACATCTGTCTGATCCTCAGGTATGATTGCAGCTTCGGCTCCGGAAGCGATTGCACTATTCTGAGCAAGGAATCCGGCATCACGTCCCATCACCTCAACAAAGAAGATACGATCATGCGATGTAGCAGTGTCCCTTATCTTGTCAACACACTCGACAATTGTATTGAGAGCTGTATCATAACCGATGGTGAAATCCGTTCCGTAAAGGTCATTGTCTATCGTACCGGGCAGACCTATCACAGGATAGTCATACTCATTTGCAAGAGCCTGTGCACCTGCTAGAGAACCGTTGCCACCTATCACGATCAATGCATCAATTCCGAACTGTACTAGATTGTCATAAGCTATCTTTCTACCTTCTACAGTCATGAAATCCTTGCTCCTCGCTGTCTTCAGAATAGTACCGCCTCTCTGGATAGTGTTGCTTACGCTCTCTGTGGTAAGTTCCTTTATTTCGCCATGAATAAGACCCTCATAGCCTCTGTAAATGCCCATGACTTTCATACCACTGTAGATAGCACTGCGAGTCACTGCGCGTATACAGGCATTCATTCCTGGAGCATCGCCTCCGGATGTCAGCACGCCGACAGTCTTTATCTCTTTTCCCATAACAATATTAATTAAATCTAATTTACTACTTTATTCTGGATTCTGGCTTTGACTCCTCTCAGAGACAACCATTGCGCCATTTATTCTTGAGCATTGATAGGTAGAGCCACCATTCTACGCAAACGGAACAACACCAAAACTATCAACTTGGCAAATTGCACTCTATGCCAAACTATGAATAACCTCAAATTTCACGCCTATTTATTAAATTTGCAATACTTGTTTGCATATATGTTGACAATTAGAAAAACGATGTACGATTAAACGTTTCCCACACTCAGAATCGGAGAAGCTATTAATATGAGGGCGTCTTCAGACGCCGGCTGCAGTGAGCGCTGGGCCGGCATCATGATCTGCGAACAACATCAGAATTGGGCGAACGAAAGCCCACTTCCCCTATTAGGGGACCGGAGGGGTTTTGAAACATCGTGCGCTGGCTTTGGATTCCCGTTCAACGATAGAGCGTTAGATCTATAAATAATGAAGATCGGAGATATAGAATTAGGAAAGCAACCGTTGCTGCTTGCACCTATGGAAGACGTCACAGACGCCTCATTCAGGATTGTATGCAAGAAATTCGGTGCTGCCATGGTATATACAGAGTTTATCCCGTCTGATGGACTCATACGCAATGCAACTAAGGTCATAGACAAGATGAAGACCAATACCGATGAAGCACCGATCGGGATACAAATCTACGGCAACGACCCTGACGCAATGGTCGAGGCAGCAATCATGGCAGACAATTCCGCGGAGATAACCGGAGGGTATGGCTGCGACCTCATCGACATCAATTTCGGCTGCCCAGTAAGTAAGATTGCAGGACGTGGAGCTGGCTCGGGCATGATGAAAGAACCCGACAAGATGGTCGATATAACCAGGCGTATCGTTCAGGCTGTCAAGAAGCCTGTCACAGTCAAGACAAGGCTCGGATGGGACGATAACTCGAAGATCATCGACACCCTTGCGGAAAGACTTCAGGATACAGGCATTTCCGCACTGACTATTCATGGACGGACTCGTTGCCAGATGTACAAGGGCGAGGCAGACTGGACTCTAATCGGTGAGATTCGCAGAAACCCGCGCATCCATATCCCTATTATAGGAAATGGAGACATCAATTCTCCCGAAAAAGCCAAAGAAGCATTTGAGCGGTACGGAGTGGATGGAATCATGATTGGCCGAGCCTCTTTTGGACATCCTTGGATCTTCCGCGAGATACGCCACTATTTGGATACCGGAGAGAAATTGCCCCCGATGAGTGTACACGACAGGGTTGAGCTTGCAAAATGGCATCTGTCACTCTCTGTAGGCCTTAAGGGACCGCACACAGGAGTACTGGAGATGAGACGCCATCTCTCTTGCTACTTCAAGGGGCTACCTGACTTCAAGGAGACAAGGATGAGACTCGTTACTTGTCCAGCCCCGGAAGGAGTGACTGCTATATTAGACCAGATTTCCGAGAAATGGAATGACAGCAAGATCAGCATTACCAATGGGGTATATGGCCTTTAGCCTTTAGCCTTTAGTCGAATTTTGGACGGCTTCTTGGAAAATAATTGTTACCTTTGTACGCTATGCTTGAGAGGATACTGTTAGCACCATATTATCTGACCTTGAAGATAAGGCACGCCTTGTACGACAATGGCGTGTTTAAAGTGCATAAATGCAGTATCCCTACAATATGCGTCGGCAACATCGCGGCCGGAGGTACAGGAAAGACTCCTCACACTGAGATGATAGTCCGCACCCTGCTTGCAAGTCAAGACTGGGCGCACAAACAAATCGCTGTCCTCTCACGCGGGCACAAGCGCAACAGTAGCGGTTTTCAGCAGGTTGGGGTAGACGATTCGGCATCTTTCGTCGGGGACGAGCCGCTTCAGATCAAGAGAAAATTCCCTGAAGTTACCGTGGCAGTAGACCGCACAAGAGTTGAAGGCTGCGACTTTCTGCTTAACCCGGACAAGCTTGCCACTTCGCCCAAAGCCAAGTCTTGCGTCAACAAAGATATCAAGAAAGCTGATCTCATCATACTTGACGATGCATTCCAATACAGGTCTCTTGAGGCATATTTCAATATAATTCTGGTCGACTACAACCGCCCGCCATGCAAGGACAGACTTCTTCCTTTCGGAAGACTCCGGGATCTTCCCGAGAGACTGCGACACGCTGATATTCTTCTTGTCACTAAGTGTCCTCCTTTCATGGACAACTGGGAGAAAATCGAATGGGCCAGGACTCTCGGCATTAAGAACTACAACCCAGATACTTGCACTGGAATAGACGTATACGGCAAACAGAAGACAATCCTGTTCACTACAATCAAATACTGTCCACTCGAACCGGTATTCAAAGACAGCGACAAACACTATATCTATTCGCACAATCTGATCCTGGTATCCGGCATAGCTTCCGACACACCTCTAAAGCGCTATCTCAGCGATACTTACCGGATAGTCAAGCATTTCAAGTTCTCTGACCATCACAAATACCGCTCGTGGGACATACGAAGCATTCTTAACGCCACGCGACGATGGCCCACTGCCATCATAGCCACGACAGAGAAAGACAGTCAACGCTTGCGCAACTATGGCAACATGCCCGAAGAGTTGAAACAGCGCATCTTCGAGACGCCCATAGAAGTCGAATTCCTTTCGGAGCATGAGAAAGAAATCTTCCAGAAGACACTGCTTGACGCTCTCAACAAATTCCCTAACAAAGAAGCTTAGCCATCTACAAACAGATTCTTTACATGACGGTGGCTTTTTGCCCAATAATTGCAAGTCTTGTCTTATCATACTATGGCAATAGAACTAAGCAATACGATCATCCATATCGGCCAGCAAGCTAATTGCCGCAAAACGTATAAGATATGTCAAAGATTTATGATTTCAGTCTTAAGGACAAGAAAGGAAACGATGTAAGTCTCGGGACTTATAAAGGCAAAGTGCTTCTTATCGTCAATACCGCTACAGGTTGCGGATTTACACCTCAATATGAAGAGCTTGAAGCAATGTACCGCCGCCTAAGGAATAAAGGTCTGGAGATACTCGATATTCCTTGTGACCAGTTCGGACACCAGGCTCCTGGCACAGATGAAGAGATACAACAATTCTGCACGGTAAAGTTCGGTGCTGATTTCCCTCAGTTCAAGAAGAGCGATGTCAATGGTGTCGGAGAACTGCCTCTTTATGCATGGCTTAAGAGCCAGAAAGGCTATGCTGGTGGTGCTTACGATGAGAAGCTCGCAGCTATCATGGAAGAGCTCTACAACAAGGCCAATCCTGAACCACGCAAGCATGATGACATACAGTGGAATTTCACCAAATTTCTTGTAAGTCGGGACGGGAAAGTAGTGGCACGATTTGAGCCGACTACTGACATGAATGAAGTGGAAAAAGCTGTAGAGGCCCTTCTGTAAGCATTCCTGTAACCATATATAATAGGCAGCTATAAGTTAATTCGACTCATGGCTGCCTATTTTATTGTCCTCCGATCTTTAAAAAGCATTTTTTAAGCATATTAGTAATAATCCTCGCAAATATATGGATATAAATTCGTTACAAGGATATTATCCTACCAAATGACTATTAGCCTTAGCCCTCTCATTAATTGGCGGTCAGTACCCCACATACTGATGTAAAATAAAAAAAAACCTCACTATGAAGTGAGGCTTTCAGAGCGGAAAACGAGACTTGAACTCGCGACCCCGACCTTGGCAAGGTCGTGCTCTACCAACTGAGCTATTTCCGCATATATGTCGTTATTTGACTAACGGGATTACAAAGGTAGCGATATTTTTTGGTTCTCCAAATTTTTATCACTTATTTCTCACAATTTTCACTGAAGATTAGAAATGCTCTTTCCGCCTCAAGGAACAGTTTCACTCTCCCTTGTACGTAGAATTCAGCATATTAGAAGACCTCAACGCAAGTGCGGAACTCACGCAGGAACCTCATGTCATTCTCGAAATAATGACGGAGATCGTTGACCTGCCACTTAAGCATGGCGATACGCTCTATCCCCATACCGAATGCAAAGCCTGAATACTTGTGACTGTCGATGCCTGAAGCCTCAAGTACATTGGGATCTACCATACCACAGCCGAGAATCTCAAGCCAGCCAGTACCCTTGCAGATGTTGCAGCCCTTGCCATGACAGATATTACAACTCACGTCTACCTCAGCTGAAGGCTCTGTAAACGGAAAATATGACGGTCTCATCCGGATCTTGGTATCAGGGCCGAACATCTCCCTCGCAAAGAGGAAAATAGCCTGACGCAGGTCTGCAAAAGTCACATTTTCATCAATATAAAGCCCTTCCACCTGATGGAAAATACAGTGGGCACGCGCTGAGATGGCTTCGTTTCTGAATACCCTTCCTGGACAGATAACCCTTATCGGAAGTGGCATAGTCTCCATGCAGCGCACCTGAACGCTTGAAGTGTGAGTGCGAAGAAGTATTGGGTCCTTATGCCCTACCGATACGAAGAAAGTGTCCTGCATATCCCTTGCAGGATGATTGGGTGGGAAATTCAAGGCCTCGAACACGTGGTAATCATCCTCAATCTCAGGACCTTCAGCTACGTCATAGCCGAATTTTCTGAAGATATTGACTATCTGCTCTCTGGCAATGGAGACAGGATGTCTTGAACCGAGAGGCACAGGGTCGCCAGGCATTGTAGCATCGAAACCTTCGGACTTCTCAGAGGCAGATGCTGCCACCGCAGTCTTCATCTCTTCAATCTTGGCCGCAGCTGCGTTCTTCAATTCGTTAAGCTTGCGTCCGAATTCCCGTTTCAACTCAGGAGTCACAGAACGGAAATCCTCAAAAAGCTTAGTAATCTCGCCTTTCTTGCCGAGAAGCCTGACTCTCGCATCCTCAACATCTTTTAACGTCTTGCATTTCAAGTCATTAACTTCTGCAAGTATCTTTTCTATTTCCTCTTTCATAATCCTAACAATTGTGAAGCTTTTTTGAATCTGACCAAAACTTCCTTAAAAGCTGTCTTGAGCTGTAATGCTCCACCGTAAATTATCAGACAAGCGACTCGGAACAACTTCTCAAACTGCAAATTTACACAGCAACCTTGAGAATTGAAAATAAACGTTACACTAGGAGTTCTACCTTCAGCTATTCCGTCTTCAGACGCCTCTTCTCCCTTGCTTTCTGCTGCTTGGCCGCACCGCTCTTAAGATAGGCCTTCCACTGTTCCTCAGTAAATAAAGTTCTGTACATACTGTCCGTACGTTCCATCCATTTGTCTCTTACAGCGTCATAAAGACTGTAATTGGATACTCTGGCGGTCTGCATATTCTTGAGTTCCTGCTGGCAAGCTTCGTAGTTGTACTGCAAAGTCGAATCCACATAGTATATCTGCCAGTCATCAAGCTTGAGCAATCCACCGAGACGATCTGCCTCCTTAGCTGCCATTTCCTGAGTAGTAGGAGTCTTCTCCTGCTCCTGGGCAGCTGCATCTTGCCTGACTAATGCGGCCGACAAAGAAGCGAAGAAGAGCAAGGCTACCATGCAATATCCTACATTTCGATTCATACGGAAAATTTCATAGATTTGTATAAAACCTGACAAATGTAATCATTAAAGCCCGGTTTAACAATACAGGAAAATACCTTAAAAGTCAATAAATGAAAAGATCGACACTGATTATCCTTCCATTTGCAGCAGGCATCTCCGCCATTCTTTCAATAGACAGCGACGCATGTACAAATGTGATAGTCACAAGAGGGGCAAGCACGGACAATTCCAACATGATATCCTATGCTGCTGACTCTCACTGGCTCTATGGAGAGCTGTACTTCAAACCCCAGGCAGATTGGAAAGCTGGAGACAAACTTAGAGTATATGATTGGGACTCAGGGACATATCTCGGCCTAATAGATCAAGTTCCCCATACATACAAGACTGTCGGCAATATGAATGAGCATCAGCTGACAATAGCCGAGACAACCTTCGGAGGAAGAGCGGGTCTTGCAGACCCTAACGGGATCATGGACTACGGCTCACTGATATATATAACTCTCCAAAGAGCAAAGACCGCACGTGAGGCAATAAAGATCATGGCAGACCTTACTGCGCGTTACGGATATTATTCCGAAGGAGAATCTTTCTCGATAGCCGACAAGAACGAGGCCTGGATCATGGAGATGGTAGGCAAAGGTTCCGAGAAACTCAATGGAGAGAATACACGCAAAGGCAGCGTATGGGTTGCTCTGCGTATTCCCGACGGGTATATATGCGCACATGCCAACCAGTCAAGAATCGATAGATTTCCTCTCAATGATCCCGAGAATTGCCTCTATGCTGAAGACGTTATAGATTTTGCAAGAAGTCAGGGCTGGTTCAGCGGAGAAGACAGCGAGTTCAGCTTCAGAGATGCATATTGCCCGGCCGACTTTGGGGCTCTCAGAGGATGCGAAGCCAGAGTATGGAGCGCTTTCAACATCCTTAGCAACGGTTGGTTTACATACCCAGATAGCGAAGGCAACTCCATATGCAAGGATTCGCATACTTTCCTCGACTACGCCATGGGGTACAACCCCGACAACAGGATGCCGCTATGGATACGCCCTACAAGGAAAATCTCCGTGAAAGACGTTGCCAATGTGATGCGCGACCACTATGAAGGCACGCCTATGGACATGACAACCGACATTGGTGCCGGAGGAAATGCCCTTCCATACAGATGGCGTCCGATGACATTTGAATACGAAGGAAGTACCTACACCAACGAAAGAGCCATTGCCACACAGCAGACTGGGTTCTGGTTTGTGGGACAGTCAAGGCACGATTACCCTGACGTTATAGGTGGTCTTCTCTGGTTCGGGACCGATGATGCCGCGACATCATACCTGACCCCCATCTACACGAATACTAATAAGATACCTGAATGCTTCAGGGAAGGCAACGGAGACTTGCTTACTTACTCTCCTACCTCGTCATTTTGGATCAACAACAGGATCTCCAATGCCTGCTACAAGATGTACAACCAGATGGCGCCATTCGTAAGGCAGCGGATAGACGAGTTCGAGAATACCCAACAGGCAAATATCCGGTCAACCGACAGTCTCGCCCTCCTCGCATACAAGAAATGCTCGGACAAGGCCTTAAAGGCCGCAAAGAAAGTGTCAGACACCTATGACCCCATGGAAGATACTGGAAAGCATTTCTCCCCCGTGAAGAAACTTCTTACCCGCTATTCTGTCAGCACAGCAGATAAGATTTTCAGCGAGTGGCAGAAACTTGAGACGACATTGCTTGTAAAATTTATCGATGGCAATGTCAAGGCACAAAATCCTGACGGCAGTTTCAAGCATACCGAGGCCTCCAAGAAGATCCCAGACGGACTTACACAGCCGGGATATACTGACTTCTGGAAAGAGGCTGTAGTATATTTCCACGGAGAAACCGTGAAAGAGCCAGCACAATAATCGGCTACATAGTAGTATAGCAAGCCGTTGACCTCGGTCACCTGGACAAAAATAGGATGACAGGGCAAAAGTCTGAACGGAACAAGAAAAGGGACACACGTCACATAACGTGTATCCCTTTTTTAATGAAGACTACGCTTCTCTATCGATGCTGCTAAGTCTTGGCTTATTTTACCCTTTCGGGTACTATCTCCTTCGGCTTGTTGCGCAGGACAATCTCTCCGCTCACAACATCCGCTTCTACAACGGAATCCTTGTGTACCGTACCATCGAGTATTGCCTTTGCAAGCAGATTGACAAGTTCTCTCTGCATAACCCTCTTGATAGGTCTTGCACCGAAGGCCGGATCATAGCCCTTGTCGGTCATGTAGTCTTCGAAAGCCTCGGTAAAGGTGATCTCTACACCATCTTCAGAGAGCTTCTTTTGAAGGTCTGCCATCTGGATATGAAGGATCTCTCTTATATCATTCTTGGTAAGAGGCTCGAACATAATGATCTCATCAATTCTGTTCAAGAACTCAGGCCTTATGGTCTGCTTGAGCAACTCGATGATCTTACCTCGACATTCGTCAAGCATTGAGCGGCGCTTTGATATGGCGTCTGCCTCCTGGACTGGAGTCTCACCTTTCACACCAACATCAGGCAGCTTCTCCATATAACTCTGGATAATATCCGAACCGACATTGGATGTCATTATGATGATCGTATTCTTAAAGTCCACTGTCCGGCCTTTGTTGTCAGTCAGACGACCGTCATCAAGCACCTGAAGCAAGATATTGAATACATCCGGATGAGCCTTCTCTATCTCGTCCAAAAGAACCACAGAATAAGGCTTACGCCTTACCGCCTCTGTTAGCTGTCCACCTTCATCATATCCTACATATCCCGGAGGCGCACCGATAAGACGGCTGACTGTATGACGCTCCTGATATTCACTCATATCAATACGGGTGATCATATTCTCGTCATTGAACAGGAACTCTGCCAATGCCTTTGCCAGTTCAGTCTTGCCGACTCCTGTCGTACCCATGAATAGGAACGAACCTATAGGTCTTTTCTCATTCGACAGACCGGCGCGGCTTCTTCTGACGGCATCCGCTACAGCATGAATGGCCTGGTCCTGACCAACTACTCTCTTATGCAGTTCGTCTTCCATTCGGAGGAGTTTCTCTTTCTCGCTCTCAAGCATCCTGTTGACCGGTATGCCTGTCCATTTGGATACCACATCAGCAATATCCTCAGGAGTTACCGCCTCAGTAATAATAGGATCCTTGATAGCTGCCTGTTTTGCGTTCAGCTCGTCTATCTGCTTCTGGACGTTTGCCATACGGCCGTAACGAATCTCCGCTACCCTACCGTAGTCTCCTGCCCTCTCAGCAGACTGAGCTTCAATCTTGAGATCTTCAAGCTGCTGGCGTGCCGTCTGAATGCCCGAAAGTATACCTTTCTCCTCGTTCCACCTCTTCATCAAAGCATCACGCTTGTTATTCAGATCCTTAAGCTGATCATTGATCTTCTCAAGTTTAAGCGAGACACCCTCTCTCTTGATTGCTTCCTTCTCTATTTCAAGCTGGCGTATCTGACTGTTCAACTCGGCAATAGGCTCAGGAACCGAGTTCATCTCAAGACGAAGTTTTGAAGCAGCTTCATCGACAAGATCAATGGCTTTATCCGGCAGATAACGGCTCGTTATATATCTGTGCGATAGATTTACAGCTGCAATCAGAGCGTCATCTTCTATACGTACCCTGTGATGATTCTCGTATTTCTCTTTAAGACCCCTCAAGATTGCTATTGACTCTGCTGGCGTAGGTTCATCAACCATCACCATCTGGAATCTTCTCTCAAGCGCCTTGTCGGCCTCGAAATATTTCTGGTATTCGTCAAGAGTAGTCGAACCTATAGTCCTCAATTCGCCCCTTGCCAAAGCCGGTTTCAGGATATTTGACGCATCCATAGCTCCGGAAGCTCTTCCGGCACCGACCAAGGTATGTATCTCATCTATGAACAGAATTATCTGTCCCTGACTGTCGACAACGTCTTTCACGACGCCTTTGAGTCTCTCCTCGAATTCACCTTGATACTTGGCTCCAGCTATAAGAGCACCCATATCCAATGAATATACAGTCTTGTCTTTAAGATTGTCTGGGACAGCCCCATCCACGATCTTTTGGGCAAGACCTTCTGCTATAGCTGTCTTGCCGACACCTGGCTCACCGACTAGAATAGGATTATTCTTAGTCCTTCTGCTCAGTATCTGCAAGACACGCCTGATCTCCTCGTCCCTACCGATGACTGGATCGAGTTTTCCTTTCGATGCCAGTTCATTGAGGTTAGTGGCGAATTTGCTCAGAAACTCAAGCTTGCCTTGGCTTACGTTACTCTGATTTGTGTTGTTATCCATATAAAATATCTCCTTTTGCCCTCCGGAGTACACTCTGCAATGAAAGCAGCCGCTCGTTCCGAAGAACAAACGGCTGTAGTCCAAAATATATTCCGTTGCCGGAATGTATGACAATTTGTCAGTACTATTCTGCAGGTGCAGAAGGTGTGGCAGGAGCGGATTGTGAAGGCTGCGCAGGTGACGGAGCCGGGAAAGCAGGCTGCTCTGTCGCTGCTTTCTCTATATCATTGGTGATATCCACCTGATTATTTGACATTCCTGTAGTAAATGAGGCAATCACAGATACAACAAGCACAAAAGAAACAAGTCCCCACGTAACTTTCTCAAGGATGTTTGCTGTCTGCCTTACTCCGAAAGTCTGGTTGCCTGCAACGAAATTACTTGCCATGCTGTCGCCCTTGCCGCTCTGCAACAATACTACGATTGTAAGGAGAATGCTCGCCAATACAATCAATACCACAAGAATAGTAAAGAGTATATTCATAATTCGATTTATTTTTCCAATTGTCTCAACCTGTCAATAAGACTTGCAAAGTAAGCACTTTTTTCTGGGAATGCCAAAATAAGTTTGTCATAGATTCGTATGGCCTCTTCATAATACCCCTGCTCTGCATAGATACCGGCCATCGTCTCGGTACAGAAATCCACATCATCCGTATCAGAAAGATTGGAAGTTTCTGAAGTACGCTTTGCCTTAAATCGAGCAAAAACAGCATCCTCATCACGCCTGACCTCTTCATATTGAGAGCGAGTAAAGAAATCTCCCCCAGGAATTCTCTTCTCCTTAGCCACCTTGTCAGTACTGTTCTTTTTTCCATCTATATAGGAAGCAAGCAGGGTCTCCAAGTCGTCATCAGAATAATCTACCACTGATGCCCTGCGGAACAGTTTTGCTATAATCTCCCTATCAACTACATACATCGCTTGGTCGGCAAACTGGGATTCTCCCCAACTGTCAGCCCCAAGACCTGCCATCCGACGGCACAACTCAACCCGTGCACCTGCATACCAAGGATATATATTCACAACCCCGGCAAGCTCATCCATTGTCAAAGACTTGAGATCAATAGTCTTGTTCTCCATCACATCTATTTATTACCAGTTCGCCACCGTAGCGTTGAATATATCTTCGCATATCTTCTCTATAATCTCTTCTGTAAGAGAACTTTCAACCGCATCAAGAGACTGCGTGGAATCATAGTCCGCATATGCGGAGAAAGACTTCCCGTCAAAATCATCTTCCGGATACTTCCTATTGGTAAATGATATCTTCACTGTGACAGTCAGACGGTTCTGAGCTGCAACTTCATCGGCTGTCACGGCCATGGCTCGGACATCGTAACCGGTAATCTCTCCTGCGATCTCAATATCCCCATCCATATCGACCTGTTCAAGCCTTGTCATCTTTCGAAATTTGTCCTTGAGAGCCTCTGTCATGTCATTGCTTAATGTAGGATTGACTTTAAGAGCCTTATACTCGAAATAATCAATGGTCACAGTCTTCACATCTGGCTGGATAGAAGTACCGGAAAATGAATATATTCCGCATTCCGTCATGACAAATGCGGCCAATCCTATGCAACATAGGCGTACTACTTCCTGTACAAGTCTCATAATCCTAATCCTCCTTCTTCATATTTCTATATTCGGGCGGAAGTTTCCTATACAGGGTTCTTTCAGATATGCCAAGCTCCTCTGCGGCCTTCTTCCTATTGCCTCCATGTTTCTCCAGGGCTTTTCTTATAAGATCACTGCTGGTCTTGGATATAGACAGATCCTCCTCAGGTTCTGCCTTTTCAACTTTCTCATGAGCCACTGCCTCTGACTCATGAGCTACTGCATCTGACTGGATCGAATGGTCATTACCCTCCTGGACATCTACATCTGATGAAGCTTTATTCCAATATATCTCCGGTTTCGAAAGATAGTCCACATGAGCCGGCAACTCTGGGGCAAATTTCGTCTGCGCTGCAGATACCGAAGTCTGCTCTTTCTTGACAAATTCTCCGGACGCAATAATTTTCTTCAAGTTATTGACTTCTGCACTAAGGCTATACAAAGCCTTGAAGATCTCCTGCCGGTCTTGCTCCGTGATCGTATCAGAAGCATTGCGATATTTGACAGGCAAGGCGTTGACATCCTCCTTGGGCAGATACTCGGCAAGGGTCTTGGCATTCACTTCGCATCTTCCTGTACCTGGGGTCAGCTTCTGCCCTTCAAGAGCTGAGACCGTATCAGCTATATTCTTTAGTTGCCTTATGTTGCCTGGCCAGCGATAGGAAGTCAGCAACTCTATGGCATCACGGGTTAGGACGATCTTGCTCATTCCATATTTATCAGAGAAATCGGAGGTAAACTTTCTAAATAGCAAATAGATATCTTCTTTCCTATCTCTTAAGGCAGGCATTCTTATCTGTATTGCATTTAACCTATAATATAGGTCTTCTCTGAATTTCCCTTGGGCGACGGCATAAAGTAGATCCACATTTGTAGCAGCAATGACCCTTACATCGGTTTTGCTTACCTTAGAAGAGCCTACTCTCATATATTCTCCTGATTGCAGTACTCTTAGGAGCTTGGCCTGAGAAGGAAGAGGCAACTCCCCTACTTCATCCAGGAACAACGTCCCTTTGTCTGCCTCCTCGAAATACCCTTTCCTTGCCTCAATAGCTCCTGTAAATGAACCTTTCTCGTGACCGAAAAGTTCGGAATCTATCGTACCTTCAGGAATAGCCCCACAATTGACGGCAAAATACTTTGCATTCTTACGAAGACTGGCCTGATGTATTATCTTGGGTATATTATCCTTACCGACACCGCTCTCTCCGGTGACAAGAACTGTCAGATCGGTAGGAGCCACGGCTATAGCCATTTCCAAAGCACGATTGAGAGCAGGATCATTGCCTATTATATCGTACTTGTTCTTGAGTCTCTGTAAATCTTGTGCGTCCATACTGACAAAGTTACAAAAAGGGTCGAAAATATAACCATTCAATATAGATATTTGAGGAATTATTACTACCTTGGCGCAAATTTTGAATAATTCATATTTTTGTGTTTAAATAGTTATTTTTCATCATGAAAAAGGAAATCAAATTTTTGGCAGTTGCTGCTCTTGGGCTTGCCGCTGCCGCTTGTGCTTCTCCTTCTAAGATGGCAGAGATGGCCGACAGCGTCACAGTTACCTGCGACCCCTCACCTCTTGAAGTTGTAGCAGGGAAAATCGATGCTACAGTTGCTGTAACTTATCCTGCTGACTATTTCCATCCGAAAGCCATACTTGAGGTTACCCCTGTACTCGTTTACGATGGTGGAGAGCTCAAGATGACTCCATTCATGTTCCAGGGCGAGAAAGTTAAAGACAACTACACCGTAGTATCTTCAGACGGCCAGACCGTTACCGAGAAAGTTCATTTCGACTATGTAAAGGGTGTGGAGCAGTCTCACCTCGAACTTCGCGGTGTTGTGAAATACAAGAACAAATCCATTGACCTTCCTGTAAAGAAAGTCGCTGACGGTGCCAACACTACTTACATGCTTGCAGCATTCGGCAGTTGCACAGGATATGTTCCTTTCAAGGCTGACAATTATCAGGAAGTAATCCCTCAGACAGCTGAAGGCCAGATCCTCTACACAATCAACTCTGCAGATGTTCGCAGCAAAGAGCTCAAATCTGCTTCTATTAAGGATTTCCAGGCTGCTCTCGATGAGATCAAGAACAACGAGAGGAAGACTCTTAAAGGCACTGAGGTCGTAGCTTACGCTTCACCTGATGGTGGACAGGAACTCAATGCAAAACTTTCCGACAAGCGTGCTAAGACTGCAGACAAGGCTTGGAACAAAGTTGTTAAGGGCAAAGATGTCGCTGAGCCTGAGGTTAAGAGCGTTGGTCAGGACTGGAACGGCTTCCAGGAGCTCGTTTCTGAGTCTAACATCGAGGACAAGGATCTTATCATTCGCGTTCTTTCAATGTACAGCGATCCTGCCGTTCGTGAGAGCGAGATCAAGAACATGTCAGAGGTATACACTGTCCTCAAGAAGGAAGTTCTCCCTGCACTTCGTCGTGCAAGATTCATTGCCAACGTTGAGTACAAGAACTACACTAAGGATGAGCTTCTCAAGCTCGTCGAGGAGAACAGCGATGTTCTTGACGAGGAGGCTCTTCTCCGTTCTGCAACTCTTGTAAAGGATGCCAAGACAAAAGAGGCTCTCTACAAGAAAGCCGTAGAGAAATTCAATAGCGACCGTGCTCAGTTCAACCTCGGTGTCCTCTACCTTAACAATGAGGATCTTGCTGCTGCCGAGAAGGCATTTGCAAAGGTTAATACCAAGGATGCTGACCTTGAGAACGCAAAGGGTGTAATCGCTCTCCGCAAGGGTGACCTCGCTACCGCTGAGAAGGCATTCAACGCTGCCGGTGAGGCTGGTAAGGCTAACCTTGCTATAGTTGATATCCTCAATGGCAATTATGCAAAGGCCGCTGCCGCTCTTAAGGGTACCAACAGCTTCAATGAGGCTCTTGCTGACGTACTCGTAGGTAAGCTCGACGAGGCTTCTGCAGCACTCAAGTGCCAGTGCCCTAAGGCCAATTACCTCCGTGCTATCATCGCAGCTCGTCAGGGCAAGGCTGCCGATGTCAAGACATATCTTGAGAAGGCTAGCAAAAACAAAGTTCTTGCTGCCCGTGCAGAGAAAGATATTGAGTTCGCTCAGTATAGGTAATCCAAGCTAATTGCTATACACAATTAAGAGGTTGGCCGCAAGGTCAGCCTCTTTTTTTATGTCTTTATAAAGACTTTCCTCAATCAAGGCAAGGTAATAGTACTATAAAACCTGATCGAGCCTTAGGGGGGCTTGATTCGAGGCGGAATAACCCAACAACCTATCACTCTCCCTCATTAGATGATAGTTGGCAACTACAAGGGCAGATATTAGATGATAGATGGAGCTACAAAGGGCAAGTATCAAAGCTATACAAGAGGGAGCAGTAAAATCAAAGGCCATCAAGATGGTACATCGGAAAGATCTACAAACGTCTAATATCAAGGCTACACAGTGGCACAGTTGAAAGTGACACGATTGATAGAAGCACTTATTCATAAGCCGCTTATTTTTATATGGATTTTCCAGGATGTATCTATGACTTCTTGAAAAGAATCGCTAAGCTATCAGACGGCGAAAAAGTCTGACGGTGAAAAAGGGGGATGGTCTCAATATATCTTTAATTTAGAAATAACACGTTTATGAGGTGATGCATAAACACAAAAGAAGGGAGATGACCGCAAATGCGGTATCTCCCTTCTTCATATGGATAGTGTTTGGTTTATTTCTTTTCAGTCTCCTTTGCAAGCTGCTTGCGCGCTTTCCATGTCTCAGCATCAAACATTATCGGAGTACCGATGAATATTGAGGCATAAGTACCGAAGCATATACCGAGAATCAAGGCTACGGACAGACCTCTTATGGACTCACCTCCGAATATTGCAATGGCTAGCATTGTTACCAAAGTAGAAGCGGAAGTATTGATGGTTCTAGTAAGAGTAGCATTCAATGCAAGATTGGCATTGGTCTTAAGATCCATCTTGGGATGCAATGTCTTGAGTTCACGAATCCTATCGAAGATCACGACATTATCATTGATAGCATATCCGATAATAGTCAGGATTGCCGCAATAAAGGTCTGGTCAACATCAAGATTGAAAGGCAGGATGCCAGAGAACAAGGAGAAGAAACCTATCACGATGATAGCCGTATGAGTAAGCGATACAACACCGCCAAGACCCCACGTCCAGCCCTTGAACCTTACTGCTATATAGGCGAATATAACGAACAGCGCTATTACGACAGCTATGATTGCCGAACGCTTCATGTCGTTTGCGATAGTCGGACCAACCTTGTCAGAAGAAATGATACCGTTAGGATTGTCGAGAGTAGAAGTAAACTCGTCAATCGTAAGGTCTTTCTCTGCAAAGAGGCCTTTCAACGCGTTGAAGAGCTTGTTCTCAACCTCAGTATCAACCTCAGAAGACTCATTCTCAACTTTGTACTTGGTAGTAATCTTCATCTGGCTCTCACCGCCGAACTGCTTTACCTCGACAGTCTCTCCAAACTCTTTCTCAGTAGCCTCTCTTACAGCCTCAGCAGTAACCGGCTGGTCGAAACGGACTACATAAGTACGGCCTCCAGTGAAATCAACACCATATGTAAAGCCCTTAGTAAAAATAGAAACAAGAGCTATAACTATAAGGATACCTGAGAACGTATATGAGAATTTCTTCTTTGAGAGGAAGTCAATATTGGTATGTTTGAGGAAGTCCTTGGTAATCTTCGTCTCGAAAGAAATATCCTTGCCCTTGCTTGCTCTTCCGTCGAAAATCAGACGGGTAATAAAGATAGAAGTAAGGACTGACGTGAAGATACCGATAATAAGTGTCGTTGCGAATCCCTGTACAGGACCTGAACCGAATACGAAGAGGACTATACCTGTAAGCAAGGTTGTCACCTGACCATCGATAATAGCCGAGTAAGCATTGGAATAACCGTCTGCAATAGCCTTGGACAGACCCTTTCCTGCCGCCAGTTCCTCCTTGATACGTTCATATATGATCACATTGGCATCAACCGCCATACCCATCGTAAGGACAAGACCTGCGATACCAGGCAATGTCAGTACAGCACCAAAAGATACAAGGATTCCGAAGAGGAAGAGTACATTGCAAAGCAGCGCTATATCAGCCACGACACCGGCTCTGCTGTAGAAGAAAATCATGTACAGGAGAACCAATACGAAAGCTATTACAAACGAAACAAGACCAGCACGTATTGACTCGCTACCGAGAGAAGGTCCTACAACCTGCTCCTGAATGATCTTTGCAGGAGCCGGAAGCTTTCCTGAGTTGAGCACATTTGCAAGGTCAGTAGCCTCTTCAACTGTAAAGTTACCAGAGATTTCAGAACTTCCTCCAGTTATCTCCGTATTGACAACAGGATAAGAATATACCAAATCATCTAGAACAATTGCAATCTGCCTACCGATATTGTCCTTGGTTAGCCTTGCCCAAATCGATGCGCCTTCGGCATTCATCGTCATTGAAACGGTAGGATTGCCCTGATTGATGCCCTGGCCGTTGTATGATACTCGGGCATCTGTGACTGCACCTCCGTCAAGAGGAGCCTTACCGTCACGTGTGGCTGCCTTGATGGCTACAAGCTCATAGACATTACCACCCTGGATATAAGAAGAAGGCTTGACTAACCATTTTGGCCTAAACTCGCTGGGAAATATAGCCTTGGCAACAGGAGAATTAAGAAGCCTGTTGACTACGGCTGTATCACCACCTTGTGCAAAACCTATGCAGGCTCCGTTTCTTGCTCCAGAAGGCTGGAGAACAGCAAAGAGGGGATGAGCCTTCTTGTATTCCTCCAGTGCCTTTGCATCTGAAGCAGACTGACTAAGTGCAGAGTCAAGCAGCTGTGGTGCTGCTGAAGAATCTACTGCCTGCTCCACGGCTCTTGCTTCAGGCTCAGCGACTTCAGTAGAGTCATTGCCATCTATATTAGCTTGTGCCAATGCCGCATCAGCTTCTTGAAGATAAGGATAGATCTCTGAATTTTCATAAGTTGTCCAAAACTCAAGGGAAGCTGTTCCCTGAAGGAGTTTCCTCACACGCTCAGGTTCCTTTACACCAGGCAGCTCTACAAGTATGCGACCAGTATTGCCAAGTCTCTGGATAGAAGGCTGGGTGACGCCAAATCTGTCTATACGGTTACGGAGGACATTGAATGAGTTGGCTACCGCACTCTCGGCATTTTCGCGAATCACTGTTAGGACCTCTTCATCCGTAGACTGCGGAGATATTGACTTGGAGAGTTCCAAAGTACCGAACACCTGAGCAAGACGCTGCCCGTGAGAGACTTCTTTCCATGCCTGTGCAAACAAGGTGATGAAGTCATCAGACGAATTTACACTTCTCTCCTTGGCGAGGGCAAGAGCCTGATTGAACTCGGGAGTCTTATTCTCTCCTGCAAGGGAGCTAACAAGATCCTCAAGCTGCACCTGAAGCATCACGTTCATACCGCCTTTAAGGTCAAGTCCAAGGTTGATCTCCTTGGCCTTAACATCCTTATAAGTATACCCGAAATATACTTTCTGATTCGAAATAGAATCGATATACCAGCGGTTCTTGACCTTGGCAAGAGAATCGAGATAATAGGCCTTGTCGATCTCCGGAATATCGGAGAATGCAGCACTCTGCTTGAACACCTCTATCTGCTCACTGGCATACTTCTTCGCTTTATTCTCCTGAATATTGGTTACAAGAGTGAAAGACAGCTGCCAGATGCAGGCGAGCCCCAACAGAATGGCCACAGCCTTAATTGCACCTTTGCTTTGCATTTGATGATATTTTATTAATTATATTTTCGCAAAATAGAATGCAAATTTATCTAATTTTTTTGTAGAAAGAAACTATCTCTCCGAAATAATAATAGCTCTCTACTTTTACTATCTTTGCATAATCCCATGTGATCTGGTTATGATGAAGATAATCGCACATCGGAAGTAACAACAGATAAGATAACTGAGATATGGTCGCACTCGCAACATTGCTGATCACATGCGCACTAACTGCCAGGCCCGCAATAACAGGCGCGGACTATCAAGGAAAGATAAATATAGACAAGCTTAGGGCGGAAGCTGATTCTCTGACAAGAAAATACAGATTTGCCGAAGCGGTAAGCCTGTATAGCGAAGCAAAGGAACTCGCGGATTCTGTCCAGTCTGCCGCAATCGATGAGGTGATGGCCACTGTACAGAACGGGGAGAGTATGACCGCATTCTGCAGCACTCCCGTGTGCCTCGCTCGGCAGAAATTTCCTATACGGGATTTTTTTCTTTATTATCCGCTTGAGGACAAGAGTTGGCATCCGACTCCCAACCAACTTGACTCTACGGCAGGGGACATATTTGCACCTGCAGTCTACATGACTGAAAGTGATACTAGACTGTTCTGGTCGGCAAAAGATAGCGATGGTATACGGAACATCTATTTCTCAAAGAAAGACAGCATCTGGTCTGCTCCAGCTCTGCTCAACGAGCAGCTCACTTCTGACTCAGATGAGATTTTCCCTATGCTGTCTCCTGACGGGAAGCAGCTTTTCTTTGCGTCCAAAGGGCTTTACGGCATGGGTGGCTACGACCTTTATGTGTCGACTTGGGACGAGGAGAACAGAGACTGGGGACTTCCTGTCAATATGGGTTTTCCATATTCTTCGCCTTATGACGATTTCCTTTTCATCAATACTGCTGACGGGAAATATTCGATCTTCGCTTCCAACAGAGACTGCCAGAGTGACAGCGTGAGTATATATGTGCTCGAATATGATAGCATGCCGGTAAGGAAAGCTATAGATTCTCCTGAGAATCTTGCAAAACTTTGTGCACTCACCCCGACATCAGATAAAGCTGTTATGAGTGGACCTACGACAGATAGAAGCAACGAGGCCGCAAATGACGACGTGGTAGAATATTCACGGAAACTCCGTACCATAAGGGAACTTAGAGACTCCTTGTATAGTTGGTCGGTGGCATTGGACGGTTACAGAAGTAGCTTTAACGAGGCAGATGACAATGAGCGTCAACGGCTCTCGGCTCTAATCTCAGAGAAAGAAGCAGTTCTGCCGCTCCTCAAAGACTCACTTGCACGCATGAGCAACGCCCTTCAGCAGATTGAAGTAGGATTTTTGAAGAAAGGCGTTGTAATAGATCCTGAGAAATTACAGCAGGAAGCCGACAAAGAGATCATAGGGGCGACATCCGGATATGTGTTCACAAGACATGATATCGGAAAGCCCCTGCATCTTGACATGATGAAGCCGAAACCGTCATTTGACTATTCTTTCCAGATACTGCCGGAGGGAAGGTTTGCTGAGGACAACACTCTTCCAAAAGGACTGATATACCAAATACAGCTGTTTGCCTTGTCAAGGAAAGCCACTACAAGTCAGCTTCGGGGCATTTCACCTGTATTTGAGAGCATATCTACAGGCAAATACATTTACTCTGCTGGAATTTTCCACACATACAAGGACGTATTGGGGAGTCTCAACAAGGTAAAGAGGGCAGGCCTTCGTTCGGCTTTCATTGTAGCCTTCAATGACGGAGTTAAGATAAGTGTACCAACAGCAAGGAAGATTGAGTCCGAAACTCACGAGATCTTCCAGATACGAATATATCCTACTGATGGAGAAGCTCTTGCCCAATCTGAGATAGGAGCAGTAAGATCGGCAACAAATGCAGACATGGCAAAAGTAAACGAAGATGGAAGGGTCTCTTATATCCTCGGGCCGTTCGCTGATAGGACAGAAGCCGAGCATGTTCTTTATGTTCTTAAGACAGCCGGAATAGCCGAGTCTGAGATAGAATCCGCTGGATATAATAAGGATCTCTAATTATTTTGCTATATTTGACTATAACCATATATAATTCATACATTATGGGATTAGTAATTACTCTTATCCTTGTCGGCATAATCTTGATTTTTGTCGAGATACTTCTAATACCCGGTGTCGGGATTGCCGGAATCTTAGGACTGCTTTCCCTCTGCGGATCATCGTACTTTGCATTTGACATATTTGGCCCCCTTGGAGGTACTATAGTGACTCTGATTGACATAGCATTAGTTACCATATTGGTGTTCTACGCACTCAGAGCCAAGACCTGGAAGAAACTTGAGCTTGACACCATCCTAGAGAACAAGCCGGAACCCCATTTCCCTGCCATAGGAGACAAAGGAAAGACTATCACAAGACTCGGCCCTATGGGAAGTGCCCGCATCGACAATGAAACATATGAAGTCACTGCCCTTGAGGGCATGATAGATTCCGGCACAGACATAGAAGTGGTACATATAGAGAATAACAAGATCTACGTGAAGCCAGTGATGTCCAATGATGCTTTCTGAGAGCATATCCACAATACATACAGCCTTTTATCAATTTTCAAACAATAAATCATGTTAAGCGCAATTCCTATCGCGATCTGGATCGGTATATTGATTATCGGCCTGATTATTCTACTCTGGTTCTTCCCAGTAACACTGTGGTTTCAGGCAATTCTTTCTGGGGTTCATATTCCCTTGATACAATTAGTACTGATGAGATGGAGGGGAGTCAATCCCACCACTATAGTCATTGCCATGATAACCGGAACCAAGGCCGGTCTCAAACTAAGGGCAAATGAACTTGAGGCTCACTATCTTGCCAAAGGAAATGTTGTCAAGGTTGTAAATGCCCTAATCTCGGCCGACAAAGCCAACATACCGCTCGACTTCAAGACAGCTGCCGGCATTGACCTTGCTGGACGTGACGTATTTGAGGCTGTACAGATGTCGGTCAACCCTAAGGTTATCAATACCCCGCCTGTAACGGCTGTAGCAAAGAATGGCATACAGCTCATATGCAAAGCACGTGTGACAGTAAGGGCCAACATCAACCAACTTGTAGGAGGAGCAGGCGAGGAGACTGTGCTTGCCAGAGTAGGCGAGGGTATAGTATCGTCCATAGGCTCGGCAGAAAGCCACGCAGAAGTGCTTGAGAAGCCTGAATCCATATCGAAAGTTGTACTGGGCAAGGGCCTTGACGCTGGGACGGCTTTCGAGATCTTGTCCATCGATATCGCAGACATCGATATAGGAAAGAATATCGGTGCTGTACTGCAGATGGATCAGGCAGATGCCGACAAGAATATAGCTCAGGCAAGGGCCGAGGAGAGAAGGGCTATGGCCGTGGCCGAGGAGCAGGAGATGAAGGCAAAGGCGCAGGAAGCCAGGGCTAAGGTTATCGAAGCTGAAGCTCAGGTTCCGCTTGCAATGGCCGAAGCTTTCAGAAAAGGCAATCTTGGGGTCATGGACTATTACAAGATCAGAAATGTCCAAGCCGATACCGAGATGCGCGAAAATATCGCCAAGCAGTAGGCCTACTCAGAACAGGATTCCCGACAGCAAAACCACAGCGATTGTGATTGGGGCTATATACTTTATAAGGAAATAAACGATAGGGAAGCTCCATACATTGAACTTCAATGTACCGCTGTTGGTAAACTCGTCGAAGACCTCGGACCGCTTCATTTTCCAACCTACGAACACAGAGAAAAGCAAAGCACCGAGAGTCATCAAGAAATTGGAAGACATTTTGTCGCAAAGAGAGAAGATATTGTTACCAAGCAACTTAATGTCTGAAAGAGGCCCGAAAGACAGAGAACAAAGAGCACCAAGCAGCCATGTACCGACAAACACGGTCATGGCTGCATTTGTTCTCTTGAAGCCTTTCTCTTCAACAAGATAAGACACTCCGACTTCCAAAAGCGAGATAGCACTTGTAAGGGCTGATATAAGTACTGACAGGAAAAACAATATGGCAATAACGCCTCCAGCTATCGGTGCGTGTTCGCTCATTGTAGAGAAGACATGAGGAAGCGACTCGAAGATCAGGCCCGGGCCGGATCCAGGTGCAATCCCGGCAGAGAATACTGATGACATAACCGCAAAACCGGCTATAAGGGCAAACAACAGGTCTGACCCTGCCGTTCCTATGCCTGAAAGCAGGAGATTTTCTTCTTTTCTTATATATGATGAGTAGACTAGTATCGTCCCGATACCGAGAGATAGAGAGTAAAATGACTGTCCTACGGCAGCTGCCACCACTTGAGGTGTTATTTTTGAAAAATTCGGCTGTGCCATATATTTGACACCTTCTATCGCACCGGGAAGAGTAAGAGAATAGACAAGTATCACCACGACTAGAACAAAAAGAAGAGGAATACTGAAGTTGCTGAATTTCTCAATCCCACCCTTGACCCCGGCCATGATAACAAATGTGCTCATTCCAAGGAAAATGGTGTGATACAGCAGTGGAGCCCAGGGAGATGATATAAACGAAGAGAACATATTGGAGAAGCTTGCTTCGGTAAGCCCTTTGAAACCGAAACCAAGAGAGCGGACCAAATACTCGACTGACCATCCACCCACAACGCTATAATAAGATACAATTATCAGCGGGGAAATAATAGTGAGAACTGATATCCATTTCCATACAGTACCTGGAGCAAGAAGATTCATGGCTCCATATGTATTTGCCCCTGACCGTCTTCCTATAATGGACTCTGCCAGGAAAATCGGGAGTGACAGGAATACCGATGCAAGGATATATACGACTATGAAAGCCGCTCCTCCGTATTCTCCTGCGAGATAAGGAAATCTCCATATATTACCAAGCCCTATTGCAGAGCCGGACATGGCGAAGATCACTGCGACCTTACTGCCGAAATGTTCTCTATTCTTACTCATATTTGTCAAGTTCGTTTCCGCGCAAAGCACGGGATAAATTTTCTCACGCTGGCCTATCGCCTGGTATATCTAACAAAACGGTATCGTATACCGTTCTCCTCATCCTCACTATATTCAGTAGCCGATGCTAGTTGCCATATTGACGGTTCTATCTTTGGAAAGTATGCGTCTGCTCCATCGACAACAGCTCTCACTTCTGTAATCAAGAGCTCGTCTGCAATGCCTATAGCCCGATCGTATGTCTTTGCCCCTCCGATCACAAAGACCTGGTCAGGAGCATGCTCGTCTGACATTGGTACTAATGCTTCTCTCAAGGCTTCTTCAAGAGACGGAACCACTACTATACCTTCTTCATGTAACGGACATTTACTCACTACTATGTTCTTGCGTCCTTTGAGAGGGCGTCCCAAAGAGAGCCAAGTATTGTAGCCCATTATCACTGGGAAACCGAGAGTCGTCTTGCGGAAGAACTTCATATCTCCCGAAATATGCCACAGAAGAGCATTTCCTTTCCCTATGGCACCGTCTTCCGCTAATGCGGCTATAAGTATAATCTTCATAGTCAGACAGCTACCGGAGCCTTGATTGCGGGCCAAGGATCATAGCCTTCAAGTTTAAAATCCTCATAACGGAAGTCGAAAATATTTTTGACGTCCGGATTGATGACCATCTGGGGAAGCTGCCTCGGAGTCCTTGAAAGCTGGAGATCCACCTGATCTAAATGGTTGAGATAGATATGCGTATCTCCGGTAGTATGGATAAATTCTCCGGGCTTGAGGCCACATGTAGAGGCAATCATCATTGTCAGCAGAGCGTACGATGCTATGTTGAAAGGCACACCAAGGAAAGTATCCGCACTGCGCTGATAGAGTTGACAAGACAATTTCCCGTCGGCTACATAGAACTGGAAAAGGCAGTGGCAAGGTGGAAGAGCCATCTTGTCTATCTCACCTGGATTCCAGGCAGTTACGATGAGCCTTCTTGAGTCAGGATTGCTGCGTATCTGCTCCACAACCTGCGAAAGCTGGTCTATACTGCGTCCATCCGGAACGGGCCAACTGCGCCACTGATGCCCGTACACGGGGCCGAGATTGCCGTCCGGATCTGCCCATTCATCCCATATTGATACACCATGCTCTTTGAGATACTTGATGTTGGTATCTCCTGCTATAAACCACAACAATTCGTATATGATAGACTTGAGGTGGACTTTCTTTGTTGTCAGCAAAGGGAATCCTTCATTCAGGTCAAACCTCATCTGATACCCAAACACGCTCTGCGTACCGACTCCTGTCCTGTCATGCTTTATGACACCATCCTTTCGTATATGTCTCAGAAGGTCAAGATACTGCTTCATTTCTTTACAGAAAATGCGAAAATGATTGCCTGACCAAAGACTTCTCCCGGTCTAAGTACCGTTGTGGGATAATCCGGCTCGTTGGGAGAGTCCGGATAATGCTGACACTCAATCGCCACTGCATCATAGTCATGATATATGTGACCCTTCTTGCCAACAGGGCAGCCTTCAAGCCAGTTGCCAGTATATATCTGTACCCCCGGCTGTGTAGTCAGCACCTCAAGGCGTCTTCCGCTCTTTGGTGAATACAACTCGGCAGCCGACTGTATCTGACCTTCCTGATACCCGTCTATGAGGAAGCAGTTGTCATACCCCTTACCGTATTTAAGAGCGGGGAAATCCGCTTCTATATCCTTGCCTAGTTCCTTTGCTGTCACAAAATCCATAGGCGTTCCTGCAACAGGCTCGGAAGCACCTACAGGAATGAGAGTGTCATCTGTAGGTAGATATTCGGAAGCATTCAGCTTAAGTATATGATGAAGTACTGTACCTGATCCTTCTCCGTCAAGATTGAAATAGGCATGGTTCGTAAGATTGAGAACGGTAGGAGCATCTGTCTCGGCTGTAAATGTAAGTGTAAGCTCATTGTCTTCTGACCACTCGTATCTTGCCACGGTCTTCAGGTTGCCAGGATATCCGGCCTCTCCGTCTGCGGAGAAATACATAAACTCCACGGCATCCCCGTCTACACGGCTGTCCCACACCTGATTCTGGAAGCCATCAGGACCTCCGTGAAGATGATTGCAGGCATTATTTATAGGGAGAGTGTATTCCTTGCCGTCAAGGACAAATTTACCCTTTGCTATCCTGTTGGCATAGCGGCCGGGGCATTTTCCCGCACATGGGCCGTCTCCAAAATACGACTCGGGCGAATCATACCCTATGACCACATCTCCTAGAACTCCTTCTCTGTCAGGCACGCATACCGACACTATACCGGCTCCGATGCTTGACAATTCCACATATGCTCCGGCTTCGTTGGTTATCCTGTAGAGGTAAATCTCGTTTCCGCCGGAAGATTTGCCCCAAAGCTGTCTGTTTATCTTCATTGTGATTGAATGCGGAATGTACCGCACATATTCTCAAATTTAGGATTTTTCCGAGACATTTTCAAGATAGACAAAAATTCTTTGAGGGTCGGCATCCTTGAATATCACTTTCTTGTTACGATCAAGAAGATACAGAGAAGGAATAGCCCTCACATTGTATGTAAGATCAGTCCTTATCGTATAAGTATAGTCATAACCACAGATCCATTCTTTGGGATACTCTGATGAATACTGCTTCCATTTGTCAATCTCCAGATCGATATACAGATCGACAACCTTAAGCCTGCCGGAGTCTTCAAGCTTAGATATCAAGCGGGAGGACAAAATATTGCCTGTAATCTCTTTGCAAGCGGGGCAACCCGGATTGGAGAAGAAGAGAAGCAGATACTCGGCATCTACGCCATAAAGCGTCCGCCTTCTGCCCTTCGTATCTTCGAACCTTATATCAGCGGCCTTGGTACCAACTCTGTTAAGAGCACACATGTCAGCCTCATATGCATAAGACAGCCGGTTTTCCTCAGGCAGCAGGGGAGTCTTGGCCAATCCTTCCGCGAAAGGGAGGTAGAATTCCTCATTACGGGCAGGAGAATTTGCATCGTACCAGTATTTGCGTGCAAGAGCCGTAATGGTTGCGAATGTATTGGAAGCAGTATCCTTGATTGCAGCCTTCTCCATTGAAGCATAAAAATCCCGCACTATTGTATAATACTTGCTCGGAGCAGTCTCCCACAAAAGTGTAGTATACAGGCCAAACTGCTGCTCAACTACTTCCTTGTCTATGCTTTCCATATAGGAAGAATCGCATCTTCCACCGGAGAGTGCAAGCACATTGTCCCAAAAATGAACTATCACATAATCCATCCTGTCGGCACTGTCATCCACCATGGCCGGCACCTGGACTGAAGGGAAGTCCAAAGGCTTGAAAGACGGAGTCTTTGCTGCGTTACGACCACTTTTGCAAGCGGAAAATCCTGCAGCAAATGCCACGACAAGAGTCACAAGGTACGCTATCTTACGCATTTTCTCCTATTTTGGCCTGTGAGATATTGATGATGAAATCACCCATTTTCTCAAGTTCGGCAATAATGTCCATATAGAAGACTCCTGTTTGGTATTTATAGTCAGGGTCTTCTTCTATATTGACAATGTGCTCTTCTCTGAGGGCATTGCGGCACTCGTTGATATTGTATTCTGCATCTTGCGCGTTTGTAATATCCTTAAGTGCAGTATATGGAGCTTTAAGATTATCTATCATCGCCTTGAACGCCTCGTCTATAAGGTCGCACATACGTCCTATACGCTTCAGCTGCTCGGCATCGAAGACAGCGTCATGTTCGTTGCGTCTTGCAAGAATACGTCCTATGGCGTCTCCTGAATCACCGAGACTCTCAAGCTCTCCAATGATCTTGTACATGCCTTTTATCCTCCTTGCAGAAGTCTCCGATATCTCTCCTTTGGATACTTCGTTAAGATAGTCGGCTATCTCGAACTCTATCCTGTCGGTAACTCCTTCGTATTCTATCAGCTTCTCCCTCAGATCATTGAATTTATTGCCATCGGTCTCTCCGACAGCCTGTCTCATATACTGGAAATCTTTGTAGCATATATCAGCGAAATGCACTATCTCCTCCTCTGCCTCATCAAGGGAAAGTTCTGCTGTGGATAGGGGACCTCCCTGAATATATTTCAGCCGATATACCTCTTCTTCTCCGCTCGGAATACGGACTAACATATTGACAAGTTTCTCGATCTGCGGTACGAACCAGATGAGGATCATCGTGTTAATCACATTGAAAATAGTATGCAGTGCACATACGCCATAGAGGACGGCAACACTTATTGCGGGATTAGTATCTATCGCGGTAAGGTCAGCAGTGGTCGGGTTGGGGAAACCGAGAACCTCCACTATATGTCCGATAACCCAAAGGAAAGGATGGAATATCAGCAATACCCACACGACTCCAAATACATTGAATACGGTATGGGCAAGAGCGGCTCTTTTGGCCGAATGATTAGCTACGGAAGCCGCTATATTGGCAGTTATAGTAGTGCCTATATTCTCTCCGAGTACCATTGCAGCCGCCATGTCAAAGCCTATCCAACCATTTGACACAAATACCATAGTAAGAGCCATCGTTGCACTGGAGGCCTGTAGAATAATTGTAAGGAGTGTGCCTATAGCTAAAAATATAAGTACCGATCCGAATCCGTATCCCGTCATGTTCTGGACAAAAGACAATGCTTCCGGATGTTCGTCAAGATTAGGAACAGAGGCTTTTAGGGCTGCCAGTCCCATGATCAATATGGCAAATCCTATGATACACTGTCCGATGCTTCTGTTGTGGCTCTTCTTTGACATAGTGAGCACAAAGCCCAACGCAATCACAGGTATTGCAGCTACACTGATGTCAAAACTGAATCCAAACAGGGCGATAAACCAGGCTGTAAACGTGGTACCGATATTTGCTCCCATTATCACGCCTATGGCATTGGCAAGTGACAGAAGCCCGGCATTGACCATGCTTACTACCATGACAGTAGTTCCGCTGGAAGACTGGATAAGGATTGTGATAATGACGCCTGTAAGTACTCGCTTGAATGGTGTGGATGTCATCGCGGCGAGAAAAGAGCGCAACTTATCTCCTGCCGCTTTCTGAAGACCTTCACTCATTAGAGTCATGCCGTATAAGAACATCGCCAAGGCTCCGAGCAGCGTGAGGATCTGTAGAACTGCCTGCATAAACTAATTTATTCCTAATTTCTGCAAAATTATAAAAATTTGTTAGATTTGCTTTTAGTAGTTGTTTTGAAATAGTTCTAGAATTTTAAGAAGAAAATGGCCTGAAAGGACCATATAAGAGAAGAGATGTATCATTTCAAAACAGCTACTAGTAGCTGTTTTGATTTTTTGTCCTATAGTATACAGATTGTTTGATGACGACAAGTAGTCATCAATATTTCCATAATCGCATTAATTCTGAAGTTTCAATTGAAAAAAGCACATTTCGCAACAGCCTGCCTGCATGCCGTTGCTTCGACCGTCATCCTGCTCCTTGCTTCTTCAATAGTCTGCAATGCCCAGTTCTCAACCAATGGGTACGACCAGGCAAGAATCAAGTGGTACAGTGTGGATTTTCCTTCATACACTATCATTTATCCGGAGAATTGCGACTCTCTTGCTTTTTCCTACGGAAAGGAATTGGAGAGATATCGCGTTGCCGAAGGTATAAGCAGCGGCCTCGTTCCCGGCATATACAATGCAAGACGGACACCTGTCATACTTCATACATGCTATGGACTGTCCAACGGCTCTGTAACCTGGGCTCCGAGGAGAATTGACCTATACACTTTGCCTCAAGCATATGATCCGGAACCGATGCCCTGGATACAGAATCTGGCAGTCCATGAAAGCCGTCATATGGCGCAGATGCAGTTCGGATACAGAGGCCCACTCAAAGTACTTACATGGCTGCTCGGTGACATGGCACAAGGAGCATACTCAGCAATATGGCCAAATACATGGCTGCTCGAAGGAGATGCCGTTACAGCCGAGACGGCCCTTACAAAGGCTGGAAGGGGAAGGTCAGCAGACTTTCTCGAATATTACAAGACAGCATTTGACGAAGGTGATACAAGAGACTGGTATCGATGGAGATACGGCTCATTCCGCCACTATACGCCAGATCATTATGCCTTGGGTTATATGACTGTAGCTGGGGCAAGATACGTGTACAGAGACACGCTGTTTACCAAGCGGTATTTCGACAGGCTTGCAACCAATCCTTTCAGATTCTGGAATACTCAAAAAACCTTACGAGAAGCCTCTGGGCAAGGTTTCAGTGACTCATTCCGCACGATAAGGGAGACCTTCCATTCCATATGGGAAGAGGATGTAAGGAAGAGGGGAGAAGAGACTTCTTATGACTTCATGGAAGACACTGATAGTTGGTATTCTGAGCCTTACGGCATTGTAGAGACAGAGGGCAAGATATACGCGGTCATTTCTGGGCTAAGGGAAAGCCCTGTCTTGTCTATATACGATTCTACAAGCCGGAGATTCAAGGAGATACGTCCTTTTGCCGAAGGAACGAGCCGTCTAAGAGCATCTAACCGAAGGCTTTGGTGGAGCGAGGGTATACCAGACCTCAGATGGTCGCTTAAAATGACTTCCAGGATAAGGTGTTATGATACAGTGACCGGTAAAATCACAACTCTTACAAAGTCCGGAAGAATGTTCAATCCTTATCCGTCTGAAGACGGGAAGAAGGTCGCGGCTATATCCCTGCCTTATGAAGGAGGAAGTGAGGCTGTTGTCATCAGCACCTTAGACGGAAAGGTCTTGGCAAGGCGGACAATGCCAGACTCTCTACAGGCTGCTGAAATCTGTCTGATGGGCGACGAGGCTGTCATTCTCGGCATATCAAATGGAGGCTCTGCCCTATATAGACTAAAGTCGGACTTGTCTGGGGAGCTTATACCCGTCACAGAGCCACTGCCCATAAGCATCCGCAATCTACAATACTCGGATGGAGCGGTTTATTTCACATGTGACCGAAACGGCAACAACGAATTGTACTGCACACGACCAGGTTCAGTGGAGATCAGACAAGTAACGTCCCTAAGACATGGAGGAGACGAATTCTTCATGGGTAAAGACAGGGTATATTTCACTGTCTTGAAGGCGGATGACAGGCTACTGTGTTCTGCTTCCTGCATTTCTCCATGGGAAGTTGATTTTTCCAGCATTCACAGATACAAGGTTGCCGAGACACTTTCCTCTCAGGAGAAAGCGGCCGCACTGAAGGTCGGGATAAAGTGGCCTGAACACACCGATACTGAGACAATACGTTCGACACCAGAGCGATACAGGAAGATACCTCATATATTCAGATTTCACTCCTGGGCTCCGGTATATTTCGACTATGACAACATAAGCTCTCTTGGAGGGGACACAGACCTTGACAAGATTGCGACTGCCGGGGCTACGGCTCTATTCCAAAACAGTCTCGGAACTGCTTGGGGTTCAGTAGGATATTCTTTCCATTCAGATCCTTACTACTATCTCACTGGCAGGAAATCAAGGCACTCCGGACACTTCCGATTCAACTACAGTGGACTCTATCCTGTATTTTCGTTATCGGCAGACATAGGGGAGAGGAATGCCATACAATATGCAAGGACTCATATACAGACCAGATCTTCTACTGAAAGGATTGAAGGCTATCTCTTGGACAGTCCTCTCGTGAAAATAGATGCCAATGTATATATACCCTTCAACTTCTCTTCATCTGGCTGGCAACGAGGAATGATTCCTATGGTATCTTATTCATTCACCAACGACAGATTTGACAAGAGTATCTATGCTCGGATATATGAGGCTCCGGAATACAAGAAAGCCAAGGAATATATAGTATCTGAAGGCTCTACGGTCTTTATGCAGAGGCTTCAGACATCACTGCGTGGCTATATCTTACGCCCTACGGCATCGTCGTCTGTCTATCCGAGATTTGGAATCGGGGCGGAAGCAGGTTATTCCACAAGGCTTGAGACTGATGAGATATACTCTGCTGCGGCATATCTGTATACTTATGGTTATCTGCCAGGAATTACTCGCAATCAGGGTCTGAAGATAACAGCAAGAGGACAACATCAATTTGAAGCCTGGAGAGGGGAGAGTGCCATCAGTGTGACCCCAAGAGGTTTCGGAGGAAGCCTTGCAAGTTCATTTATCCGCAATTTCGCGAATAACCAACTTCTCTTCACTGCCGATTACGGCATCCCGATCTATGTCGGTGATATCTCCTGCTTCAGTCCGTTTTTCTACATACGGAATTTCGAGATTATCCCACATTTCGACTACACAATGTTCTCTTTAGACAGGAAATTAACTTCCGGAGGGCTTTATAGTGCTGGAGCTACACTTACAGCCGTCATGGCAAATCTCTTATGGATTCCGTATGACACTCGGATAGGAGTACGATTTGGCTGCAATGGAGGAAAGACATACGAAACTCTGAGCAAGGCAGGTGGTCATCCGGATCGCTTCTACGTAGAGGCCGTATTCAGCATTGATCTGTAGAAATGAAATGCTAAGTCCGGCCTTGTACACCAGTCATAACCGCATTGCCGCTACTCTGGTTGCCGAATGGGATAGACAAGCGCAGAGAGACAACTAACCTATTGCCGGCTTTATGAGGCCGAATATTACATATGCTACTATCAAGGTGACTATCACGTTGAACGTCTGGGCTGTAAGGAAAACCTTCAGCGGAGTCCTGTTCTCTTTGCCAAGTATATCCTTGAGCCTTGTCTCAAGACCTATACATACGAAAGCCATGCTGAAAAGTGTGGTCTGGAAACCTTTGGTAACCTTGCCCACAGTCTTTGCCATATCCGGTGCAAGAAGGAAACTGAATACGAGAGAGGCAGCAATCATTCCTATAACGAATTTAGGGAATCTGTCCCATATAAGCCCTGCAGTGGGACGTTCCTGGGTAGTATTACCCCTATAGGCCCACATCATGGATATGATGAAAGCAGCAAGTCCGAGAAGGACATTTTGGGACGACTTGACGATGATTGCCGTTTTTGCCGCTTCTTCAGCCTTGACAAGAGTTCCTGCAGCGGCAACAGCCCCAGTTGTGTCGATCGTACCTCCTATCCAGGCTCCGGCAACCTCAGGACTTAGATTCATAAGAGCAGATAGCCATGGAAGCAAGTACATCATAGGGATAGCTATGATAAGCACGAGAGAGACGACATAGGAGAGCTTCTTACTGTCTCCTTTAATGACTCCGCATGTGGCAATAGCAGCAGACACTCCGCATATTGAGACAGCGCTTGAAAGCATCGTGCCCATCTCTGGGTCAACATTCATCTTACGACCTACCCACCAGCAGAAATACCATACTGAGAACACGACTACAAGAGACTGAGCCAGACCGTATACCCCAGATTTCATCATTTCACCGAAAAGGATTGTCGAACCGAGGCAGATAATGCCGATCTTGATATAAAACTCACTGTTGACGGCTTTCTTGAGGAAGGACGGAAGTGTGAAACAATTGTTGAGAATCAGTCCGTATATTACTGCAAAAAATACTGGCTCAAAACCGCTTTTCTTGATAAACGGTATGTTGGCCGTAAGCTGGGCCAAGAGCGTTATCACGAATATGAACAGAAGAGAGACAACTGTTCCTTTCAGAGGGGCTCTCAATGCCGCCATAGTTACATAGGTCATCAGCAGCACGAATACAAACATATAGGCTGCATTGATCCAGTCAGCCCCAGATGCAAGCGTTTTGGGCAATACAGGCATTGCCTTCGGAAAAATGCAGGCTAGAGCAAGCACAATAGCACCGACAAAGACTATAATCCAATCTTCTGATGTGAACTGTTTAAGCCATGATTTCATATTATGGTTTGGTTTTGTATACGACTGTTGGTCTTATCATAATGATTTCGCGTGCAAAGATACTAATTCAAGATAAATTGTCTATGTTTGTACTAAAGATCTGAAAGTTATATGGCTGAAATCCTGCAGAAATGCCCTCATTGCAGACATGAAGAGAAAATACAGGCATACCCTGGCATAAATGTATCATCAAATCCTGAACTCAAGGACAAAGTCAAAGACGGCTCACTTTTCTTGTGGAAATGCAGCAACTGTGGGGCATCCAACCTCGCTGTATACCAAAGTGTCTACCATGATCCGTCCGAACGTCTGCTTGTCTGGCTTGCCCCGGCAGAATCCGGTGGAGAGGCAGACTCTGCTGCAAGCTCAATAGCTCGGCAGCTCGATACTCCTGAAGGAAGGAGGATTCTCGATGGCTATGCATTGAGGAAAGTGACCAAGGCCGGAGATCTTATGGAGAAAGTTCGGATATTTGACTGCGGATTGGATGACGTTGCCATGGAGATGTGCAAATACGTGATGCGCATGGAGATGGCGGAGAAAGAATCCGATAGAGATAAAGCAGCGGCAATCCTTGCTCTCGACCTCAAATTCGTCAAGACAGAAGGGGCTGACAATGACTTGATTTTTACCTACCCTGACAATGGATCAATGACATGTATCAAGGCAGGATTCAACGTATACGAAGACTGTCGCGGGATAGTACAAAGAAATCCCGATATCAGACCGACACCGGGATTTGCTATCGTGGACGCTCAATGGCTGTCCTCTAAAATCAGATAAAGTCTTATAGCATATCAGCAAGGCTTATTCTATACGCCTTGCACCATCGCTTATATTGACTTCATATATCTTAGGAGCATGGCCGAACTTGGCAGTAAACTGCTCTATGGCCGTATTGATGAAATTGTCGTGGACCTCATCCTTTACAAGGTTGATCGTACAACCTCCGAATCCGCCTCCCATAACACGTGAGCCTGTAACATCACATTTGCGGGCTAGGTTGTTAAGGAAATCCAACTCTTCGCAGCTAACCTCATATAGATGGCTAAGCCCGAAATGAGTCTGATACATCATCTCTCCGACAGTCACATAGTCACCTCTCTCAAGGGCATCACACACATCAAGTACTCTCTGTACCTCACCTATAACATACTCTGCTCGTATGAAATCCTCTCCGGATACCTCTGAACGCACTTCCTCAAGCCAAACCCTCTTGGCATCGCTAAGGAACTCTACGTCCGGATGTCTCTTCTTGATGGCGGCACATACATTCTCGCAAGACTGTCTTCTCTTGTTGTAGGCTGAAGATGCCAACTCATGCTTCACACAGGAATCTACCAATACCAGCTTGTATCCTACTGGATCAAAGGGGAAATATTTGTATTCCAAAGTCTTGCAGTTAAGCCTTATAAGACTGCCCTTCTTGCCGAATACAGATGCGAACTGATCCATGATACCGCAGTTGACTCCGCAATAGTTGTGCTCTGTAGACTGTCCGATCTTAGCCAACTCAAACTTATCTATCTGATTGTTAAACAAATAGTTCAGAGCATACGCGAATACACTCTCCAATGCAGCCGATGAAGAAAGTCCGGCTCCGAGAGGTACGTCTCCGGCAAATACTGTATCGAAGCCCTCTACCTTGCCTCCTCGCTTGATGGTCTCACGACAAACACCGAATATATAGTGTGCCCAGCTCTGCTGAGGTTTGTCTTCCTCATTTAGGCCAAACTCCACATACTCATCATAGTCTAGAGAATATGCATGAACTTTGTCAGTGCCGTTAACCTTAATCTCGGCGATAATGCATTTGTCTATCGCTCCTGGAAACACATAACCCCCATTGTAGTCGGTATGCTCACCTATAAGATTGATACGTCCAGCTGAAGCGAAAAGTTCTCCTTCTGTCCCGTACAGAATCTGGAACTTATTCTTAATTTTGGATTTTATCTCCATAATCGAATGTGGTTTATTTAATTTTATTTAGTTCACATCTTGTAGAAAACACCCTCAAGGACGACACTACGGATAGACATCGACGGCAAGAGCACTACAAATTTAATATTTTTTTTCAACTGACAATAAGACAATGGGTAAATGATCACTGACTCCTCCCTCATAGACAGGTCCAGTATATGTCCTGAGCGGCTTGTCCCCGACCCTCGTATTGTCGCGCTTCATAAGAAACGGAAGCTCGACAATCTGCATTTCATAATTAAGAGACTTCGTCCAAAACATGTCAATAAGCTGCCAAAGGCCATCATACCTTATTGTACCCCTGCCCTTGAGCGTAGTATCTGCCGCAAGACAATGCAGGCTCGCACGGAGAATTTCAAAACAATCAGAATGGGGCGTATCATTGAAGTCACCCATTACCACAATTTCTTCACCCCTTGCAGCCGAAACAGAATCAACATAATCTCGCAGTCGTCGGGCAACAACTTTCCTTCTTCCGTCGGATGAGCGACCTCCATACTTTGAGGGAAAATGGACCACTATGTAAGTCCTTCTTAAGCCACTTTCCTCCTCAAGTTGTACAGAAAGTATATTCCTTGTCTTAAAAGAGGCTATCTGAATAGTATCTTCATCAATTTTATGCAATGCAGCGCTTCGATATAGCAGTGCCACGTCTATACCTCTACGGTCAGGAGAGTCATAGTGTACAACACTGTATCCGGCCTTGCGCAAAGGTGTGTCATACAGCAATTTGTTAAGCACCCTCTTGTTCTCTACTTCAGCAAGGCCTATTACATCTGGCATACCTCCGTATCTATCCGATATGAAATATACAGACTTGGCGATAAGAGTTGCCTTTCTGTAGAACCGTGATGCTGTCCAGTGGCGCTGCCCTTGCGGAGAAAACTCTGTATCAGAAGTCCCTGTCCCTCCATCTTTATAATCAAAGAAGTTCTCAACATTCCAAAACATCGCCACAGGACCGCTGCCGTACAGGAGTGGCGTGTGGGCAGCTAGTAGCATCAACAATAGTACAAAGCATCTCATATTGCGTCATAACTGGTCCGCAATATGGGAAAGATTTCCATAAAGGGATTTAAAAATCATAAATTCTTTGGCTACATTTGCATAATTTTTCGGATAAACGATATTATGTCACTCAAATGCGGTATTGTAGGACTTCCAAACGTAGGGAAATCCACTCTTTTCAATTGCATAAGTTCAGGTAAGGCACAAAGTGCCAACTTCCCTTTCTGTACTATAGAACCCAATCTTGGATCGACAAACGTTCCTGACAGAAGATTGGATGCCCTTGCAGAGCTCTGCAAGCCCAAGAGGGTTATCCCGGCAACAGTCGATATCGTGGACATAGCCGGACTTGTCAAAGGAGCCAGCAAGGGTGAGGGGCTCGGCAACCAGTTCCTTGCAAATATTCGTGAGACTGATGCCATACTTCATGTTCTCAGATGCTTTGACAACGAGAATATAGTGCATGTCGATGGATGTGTCGATCCTGTAAGAGACAAGGAGATTGTCGATACTGAACTTCAGATAAAAGACCTGGAGACTGTTGAGTCGCGCCTTGCTAAGGTCGAAAAGCAAGCGAAGACAGGAGGTGACAAAGAGGCACGCAAGCTGGCAGATCTTCTCGAACGCTACAAGAAGGCTCTCGAAGAGGGGAAGTCATGCAGAAGCGTAGAAGTGTCGCCCGAAGAGGCAGAACTTGCAAAAGACCTTTTCCTGCTTACAAACAAACCTGTAATGTACGTATGCAATGTTGACGACAATTCAGCAGCTACAGGCAACAAATATGTTGATGCGGTAAGGGAAGCCGTCAAGGGAGAGAATGCTGAGATTCTTGTAATATCAGCAAAGACAGAAGCTGACATAGCTGAGATGGACAGCTATGAGGACAGGCAGATGTTCCTTGAAGAGATGGGACTTAAGGAGTCCGGATCAGTAAGGCTGATTCAAGGTGCATACAAACTTCTGGGACTTGAAACTTTCTTCACGGCCGGTGCGGACGAGTGCCGGGCTTGGACAATCAACAAGGGAGACAAGGCACCGAAAGCAGCCGGTGTGATACATTCTGACTTCGAAAAAGGTTTTATTCGGGCCGAAGTTATAAAGTATGATGACTTTATTAACTATAAGACAGAAGCTGCTGTAAGAGCCGCTGGAAAGCTTTATGTGGAAGGCAAGGATTACACGGTGCAGGACGGGGATATCATGCACTTCCTCTTCAATGTATAAGTCAGACTAATCTGCAAGGTGGTAGTAAGCCCCATATAAAGCAAATAAAGCAATAAAGAAGACCGCCATTGTCCGGAAATTCCAGACAGTGGCGGTATTACTTCCAATATGAGTATTTCTTCTAATAGAATCTTGCTCTGTTGTCTTGTACATCAGCATCCTGCATCATGACAGGAACTATCATCTGTGAAGCGTACATAGCCATCTGAGACTGTCTTGTCTTGGCATCCTCCTCTGTGAAGAATGAACCAGTCTCTCTGCTCGTAACCTTAAATACATATACGCCTATGTTACCTGCTATCGGTGCACTTATCTGACCTTCAGGAGCAACTGATACTGCGCCAATGAACTTGGGATCGAGTCCCTGCGAATTGGTCGAAGAGAAAGCAACATCCGAATGCGAACTTACCGTTGTACCGAGTTTCTCTGCAATCACATTCAAATCAGTAAGTCCTGCTATCTTGTCGGCAACCTCTTTCTGTTTCTTCTCTGCCAATTTCTCGTAATAAAGCTGCTGCTTGATGCCGGAAGAAACTTCATTCACAGGAGCATAACCCTCTTTGTGTATTGCACGTACAGTAGCTATCACAAAATAGTCATTGTCAACAGTAATGATATTGGATACTTTGCCTGGTTTATTGTCAAATACCCATCTTGATACTTCCTTAGCATTGTCGATAGAGCCGATACGGTCAGTCCCCTCTGCCATATGATCAACAGGATGCGAGTATACTCCAAGAGTATCGACAGCCTTGCGATAATTGTCATAGCTTCCAGCAGCAGCAACTGCAAATTTATTTGCCTTGGCATATTCTGCTGCATATGTGGCCTTGCTCGGTAGGGTCTGCTTGTAAAGGATAGCAACCTTCTTCTTCTGAATAGGAGCAGAAGTCTTGGTAACTTCTACTACATGAGTACCATATGCTGTCTTAATTACATAAGGAACGTTCTTCTTGGCTGTAAGCACTGACCCAAACCCAGGTATCATGTAATTCTGAGTCATCCAGCCAATATTGCCCTTTTCTCCATCTGCTGCTGAATTCTTGTCTGCCGAATAGAGAGCTGCAATATTTGAGAAGCTTTCGCCACCTGCAATTACATTCTTGAGGCTATCAGCAACCTTGTCAGCGTCTTCACCCTGAAGAAGTATATGCCTTACGTAAGCGGAGTCAGGAACCATTGCTGTCTCCATTACTCTTGCCACATAGAAATCATTACCCTTCTCGATTACATTGGATACAGAGCCCTCTCCCTGCCATACAAATTTCTCTACATCAGAAGAAACACTTGTGAGGTCGCCAGGCTTGTAATATATATCTTCATAAGGACGGTCTGAATTCTTCATGAGGAAAGATTTGACATTGGATGTCTCAGCAAATTCATCATAAAGATCTGAGACTTTCTTACCCTCTTCTGCTACATCTTCAGCCGTAGGCTTGACCTGATATACGACATATTCCATATCGCGACTTGCCTGCTGCTTATAGAATTTCTTATGAGCATTGTAATAATCCTTAATCTCTTTGTCGGAAACTTCAATAGTCGAATCTTGCTGATAACCAAAGGGAACCATTACAAACTCGACGTCCGAAGTAGTATTATTGTCAGCCAATGTTCTCTTGAGCACTACAGGATTCAATATATTCCCCGCTGTAAATAAAGCGTTGTACTTGCCTGACAACTGCTGGTTGTAGACTGAATTTTGGAGATAATCCCAATAAAGCTTCAGATTGCCTGTCTCATCAGAGTTGATATTATTGACAAACTCTATAAGTCTTGCCTTAGAGAAAGTTCCATTCTCGTCCTGGAAGGCGGGATTTTGGGCGATGAGAGGAGAAAGGGAATTGCCAGTAGTAAGATCTATGAGCTCAGCCTTGCCAACATTCAAACCTGCCTCACCTGCTTTCTCATCAAAAAGATACCTGTATATCAGCTCATTCCATGCGGAATTCCTAATCTGCACCTGCTGCTCGGCTGTCTGTGCAGAGCTTCCTGTCATCATCTCGCTGATAGTCGTAAAACGCTGCACATCCTCTTGGAAATTATTATAAGATACAGACTTCCCATTTATCTCTCCAACATCGTATTTGGAAGACATACCATTGAAAGCCGAGATTACCTCATTAGGATCTATAATAAACGAAAGAAGGCCTATGGCGATGATTATCGAAATCGCCAGACCGAATTTAACACGCAATTTTTCAAGAACCGCCATTTTGTAAAATCAATTAAAATAATTTAGGGGTACGAAGTTAGTAAAATTCCACTAAACAACACTATTTTTTTAGGATGGGACCTATAAAATTGGCAGTATCAATGGGCACATGAGTACTATCCTGAACCACAACACCGAAATTATCAAAAGGTCTTAGAATTATAGAATTCTTGGCTCTCTCATCGGAGCGCATCCCATATCCCTGAATAAACCCGTCAGGAGAATACATCTTGACATAACAATCCGTATATATCTCTTTCTTGGCCCTGTCCCAGTAGATAGTGTCAGTCTCCATTGTCTGCTGCTTCACTATATTCTTCACTACGACATTGCCATAGGCTTTCCATATCTCGTCCCCGCTCTTCTTATCTTTCTCGTGTCTTGCCTCATCTGAGAAAATAGTAGACTCCAACACCTCGTCATCCGTATACGCATATACCTTGAGACCTTCAGGGAAATACTCATAAGATAGAGAGTCGTTGTCAAATCTCTGCATTTCTCCCGTAAGTACCCTCATCTGTATCTTACCATTGTCTGTCTGAAGCATATACATACTGTCCACCGTCTGAAGAGGGGTTACAGAAAGATCTAGCTTATCCGCTACAGAAAGTTTGGTCTTGCACGAATAAACGATGAAAGCAACCGCAATCGCGGTTGCTGACATCTTTATAATATTTATACCTTTATACAAGATATTACTTCTGAGTCCTGACAGTAGTAGTAGCCCTCATTCCATTGCATGAGACTGTATAGGACTGACCGTCAGTATAATTATACATGAAAGCCTCTGCTGTCTGTGGATAATATATCCTATATTGAGCAATCAGTTTATTGCAATCCTCGGCCAATGTGGGATCTGCAGCTTTTGCCTTCTCCATATAGTCTACAGCAACCCAATAAGGAGCGCGACGGGCGATCTCATCACCGGTACATGTAGTAGCCCCCCAGATTGTTCCCATAAGATAGTAAGCCTTGCCAGCATAGGACGGTGAAAGCTCCATTGCCTTCTTGGCAAACTCAAGAGCCTGAGCATTGTGACTGTTCTTTACACAGAATGCAGCTGCCTCGTAATTGTAGTCTGCAGCAGTGGTTGTATCTATATCTGCATAGCCAAGAGCCTCAGTAATATACTTGAGAGCCTCATCGTAGTTACCGTTTACTGAATACAGCTTATACAAGAAATACGCAGACTTGTATGTAGGTTGCAGAGCGTGAAGTGAAGTAGATGCTTTGAGGAACAGATCGTTATTAGTGCAATTCTCGGCAGCACTCATCATCTTTACGATATTTGTAACAAGTGCAAGGTCGTTAGGATTGGCTTCATATCTCGGCCCGAACACCTCGATGATCTTGTCACAACTTGCAACCTTACTTGCAATGAACAGACTCTCCATATCATCCCTTAGCTTATCAAGCTCCTCTTTCTCTGTAGGATCCTTAGGAGTAACAGAGTCAAGATAAGACATATTTGTCTGATATACATTTATAAGCTCATCTGCCTCAAGCTTTGACTCCTGATAGAGCTGAACAGCTGCATTGAGATCGAAAAGAAGGACTGTAGGCTTTGTCTTCTCCTTATTGGCAGCTATGATCTCACTGAGACCGTTATAGAGCTTCTGCGGATCATCCTTGTAATAATTAGCCATATCGAAGCCCATGTTGTTGTATGCTGTTACAGCATATTTAGGCCAAGAATTCGCACGGGTATGGTGGATAGTCATCAGAGTATCTATCAAAGCTTTGCGATACTCAGGATTGCCTGCGTTCTTATTGATGAGACGCCTCATCAATGAAGTTCCGTCAATAAGCATTGTCTGGTTGGCAGTCGGAGGGCACAATTTGTAAGCCTGCCTCCAATTTGGCAATGCCGCATCATAATTCTTGTTCTTGTAATACTCCTTGTAATAGGAAAGGTACTTGATACATTCCGCACTGTCGGCACCCCATTTCCCCTGAGCGGAGAGTATCTGGGCACTGAAAACACTCATAATCGCGGCTGCGACGATGAATACCGATTTTTTCATAATATAAATATACTTTTATTATTCGTATTTTGGTTTCTGGAACCAGATATCATGAATATTGAATCCAATGAATATCATAGCATAACGCTCTCTCACCATTTTGTTACCAAGAGAGCCCCTCTGACCGAGATCAACCCCTACAGAGACACCGTTGTACCAGCGGAACACAGGGAAAGTAATACCCAATGTAAGACCGTAGGAATTGACTGTATTGCCTCCAAGCTTATAATAGTCCCTGTCATAATACACGCCCGCTCGGTATGAACATCTTCGCATATAATATCTTATATCATTGATATTAGGCACGAATTCAAAGCCGGCCTTTACCGACTGGGAATATGTTGTCGAGAAATTCGCAGAACCAATATTTGAGAAACCGGGAGTCTCTCCAAGACTAGAATTCTGCCAATCCGACATTGTATAGTCTACCTCTATACGCCATTTGTCTCCTTTCTTCAAAGATATACCAAAGCCGTACTCTGATGCAATCTTAGCTTTTCCTCCGTGTGAAAGTGTATCTATCCGGTGAGATAGAGTATCGGTGATACTGGATATGCTGGCGTATTTGTAGTCAGTCACATACCCCTTCAATCGAGAAGAGGTGCGGTATGTAGCTCCAAGAGTCAGTGCCATTCCGGAAGAGAGAGGCTGTTCATACTGAACACCGAACTTACCTCCCATAGCATCGAGGTTAAGCGTATATCCGCTTGACACATCCCTGTATGAAGACTCTGAGAAATCCATTACCGTGGACTTATCAATATTTCCGAAATAGTAAATAAACTGACCACCGACCGAAAGTCTCTTCCAGAAAGTCGCTGCCGCACCTACGAATAACTGATACAGTCCGCCTTCTCCGTATGATCTGTAGTTGATATTGCCGGTCTGTCCTATCAGAGAGGCATCCTTGATATCATGTGAAAAATCATATCCTGTCGCACTGAATGGTGTCAAACCCGCAACTATCGCAGATTTTCTGTATATCGGAACAGTAATCACTATGTCGGATATATTCATCAGATTGTTGGCTGACTTCAATCCATTACTCTGGTATACCCTTCCTTCAGCACTCAGACCGAAGTCCATCATAAAAGACAATGTATCCCTCGCTGTGATGGCAGCAGGATTGAGATAGTTTATCATCCTGTTGTTGCGCAAGGCAATGCCTGTGCCTCCCATAGAACGGTTGTATGCAGTACCTTGACGTGCAAGATCACCAACTCCGAATATGGAATATGGCGAATAGGAACTATACGTCCCATCCTGTGCTTTGATAACGTTACAACTAAAAAATACCAAAGCTACAGCGCAAAAAATATATTTAATACTCTTTTCCGTCATACGTATCGGACAATAATACCAACCCTATCAACACAAGGTTACAACTTACAAATATCGAGTTTTTCATTTTCTTTGCAAAATAAATCGCGTCCCCTCCGGTGAAAACAGTTATATTGCCAGCAAAGCGCGACTCGTAGCCCTCTATTTCAAAGATTATGCCCCTTGTAACTCCACTTACTATTGAAGTCTGCATAGAATGACCTAAGATACAATCAATTTCAGTTAGTTCAACCAAAGGAAAGGATCGAGAATACCTATTAATAGCCTTAAGTCTTGCCCTGAGTCCCAAAGACACATTTCCACCAATATAGTTCCCTTCGGCATCTATAACATCTATTGTCATAGTTGTTCCGAGGTCTATGATAGTGCATCCCTTTCCGGCAAACATCTTCCTTACAGCCAGAACGGTAGCAGTCCTGTCTGGAGTAAGCCAATCTGGAAGACCGTATTTTTCTTTAATCTTGTTGTCAACAAGCACAAGTTTACCGCATACGGAAGAATAGGCATTAATATCCGACTGTGAGATGTCTGTAGAAGAAGATATTATCATTTCATGCGGCTTTTCTGCTCTTGCAAGACTCATTATAAAGTCACAGACTCTCTCACCCTGATATCTGTAAGTCTTGCCGAGTAATTCGCCTTCGGCCTTAGCTGCCTTGACAGCCGTACTACCTATGTCTATTATAAGATTTGACATTGTCTACAAAAGTTTCTTCAACACTTCATATGCCTTGGATATTGAATCTATCTTCCGGCTAATAATCTTCAATTTGGGGCTATCCTGCTTCAGTTCAAACAGTCCCGGCATATCGCTTACTTTCTTAAGTACAGACTCAAATGTCTTGGATTTGTAATACACTGACATCGGATTGGTTACAAAGAACGCTATCATTATTCCGTTCTTGATGATTATCTTCTCAAGACCAAGTTTCTCTCCCAAATGTCTTATCCTTACTATATCAAACAACCTCTCTAGCTCTTCAGGAATAGGGCCGAATCTATCAGTAAGCCTGTCCGCTATAACCTTAAGTTCAGAGTCTTTGGGTACTGAATCAAGCTCTTTGTATATTCTTATCTTCTCCGCAGGTATATCTATATAACCGTCAGGAATTAAGGCTACCTGGTCTGTCTCGATATTACAGTCTTCCACATATGAGTCGGTAGTACTCTTGGTGGATATGCCACTTTCAACCCCAAGTTCATCCAATGCTTCAGACAGTATTTTCTGGTATGTCTCATATCCCATATCAGCTATATATCCACTTTGCTCGGCTCCAAGAAGATTGCCTGCACCCCTGATATCAAGATCCTGCATAGCTATATTAAAACCGCTGCCAAGATCCGAAAACTCCTCAATAGCCTTGAGTCGCTTCCTGGAATCATCACTTAGGGTAGCAAGCGGAGGTACTACAAGATAACAGAATGCTTTCTTGTTGGATCTTCCGACACGCCCCCTTAGTTGGTGCAGATCACTAAGTCCGAAATTCTGAGCCTGATTGATAATGATAGTATTAGCATTCGGTATATCAAGCCCGTTCTCTATTATAGTAGTACTTAAGAGCATATCATAGTCTCCTTCTATAAATGACATCATTCGCTCCTCAAGCTCCTTTGGCTCCATCTGCCCGTGCGCAACACATATTTTCATATCCGGCTCTATACGATGTAAAATATCATATACGCCTTGCAACTCATTTACTTTGTTGTGAAGAAAGAAAACCTGTCCTCCTCGATCCAGTTCATAATCGATTATGTTTTTTATCTCTTCTTCATCGAAAAGTATGATCTCTGTTTGAATAGGAATCCTGTTTGGCGGTGGTGTGCTGATAATTGAAAGGTCTCTCGCACCGAGCAGAGAGAATTGCAGAGTCCTCGGAATCGGAGTCGCTGTCAATGTAAGGGTATCAACAGACATTTTCATCTGACGGAGTTTCTCCTTTGCACCTACTCCAAATTTCTGTTCTTCATCTATTATAAGAAGTCCCAAATCCTTGAATACAAAGCTGTTGCTGAGAATTTTGTGAGTTCCCACAAGTATGTCAATTGCACCTGATTCAAGACGATGACGTATATCAGTAATCTCCTTTGCCGTCCTCATCCTACTTACATATTCTATATTACATGGGAAATTCTTAAGTCTCGAAACAAAGGTATTGTAATGCTGGAAAGCCAAAATGGTTGTAGGCACAAGCACCGCTACTTGCTTACTGTCTGCCACAGCCTTGAATGCGGCACGGACTGCCAATTCTGTCTTGCCGAAGCCTACATCCCCACATACAAGCCTATCCATAGGGCTTTTATCTTCCATATCCCTCTTAATAGCCTGAGTAGCGGTTTCCTGGTCAGGAGTATCCTCATACATGAAACTTGACTCAAGTTCTTCCTGAAGATAAGTGTCTGGAGAATATGCAAATCCCTCTGACGCCTTCCTCTTGGCATACAAGTTTATAAGATCCTTCGCTATATCCTTTACCTTAGCCTTTGCGCTATTCTTCAGCGTCTGCCATGTCTTGGAGCCTAACTTGTTAACTTTAGGTGGAAGAGAATCCTTAGATTTATAGCGCGATATCTTATGCAAGGCATGCACGGACACGAAGACCACGTCATTGTCCTTGTACATAATCTTGACAACCTCGTGCATCCTTCCCTTGTCGTCCTTCATTCGCACAAGTCCGCCGAACACACCTACTCCGTGGTCTATATGAACAACATAATCCCCTATATTGAAAGCACTTATATCATTGAGTGTAAGCTGCTCTGTCTTCTCCACTGTCCTTCTGAGAAACACCCTGTGAAACCTGTCGAATATCTCATGGTCAGTATAGCAACATACTTTGTCGTCATTGTCTATGAATCCCTTGTGTATATTCTTGCCGCTTACAAATTCGGGAAGAATGCCGCCATTTCGGTAAAGAATAGACTTTATCCTGTCAACCTGACTCTCCTTCTCTCCATAGATAAGCACCTTGTATCCGGATTCCATCTTGCTCTTTATATCCTCAGATAAAAGCTCGAAATTCTTGTTGAACACCGGCTGTGGGGATATGTTGAACCTTACAGGAGCGCAATCCCTGAGCGAAATGGGCATTTCAAGGAATACTCTTTTGAAATTTTCTATCTTTGCATAGAAATCCCTCTCGCAATACATATCTGATGAATCGAGCCAAAATATTGTCCCTTTAGGCAACAAGTCTATAATCGACATGTCAGGACTTATATCATCGGCTATAATATCAGGGAAAATGTCAAAACTCTCCACCTCTCCTTTTGACAGCTGTGTATTGGCATCAAATACATTTATCTTCTCAATCTCATCACCGAAGAATGAAATTCGATAAGGATCACTGTATGAATACGAGAAAATATCTATAATAGAACCTCGCACGGCATATTGTCCAGGTGCGGAGACGAAATCCGAGCGAGTAAATCCCAAACTCTGTAATTTACCGGCAAGTTCGTCATGGCTTATGACCATTCCTTTGCTCACGGTAAGAAGAGCTTCGCGTATCTTATGTTCTGCCGGAATTAATTCCTCTATGGCATCAGGATAAGTGACTATTATGTCAAGTCCATTCTTGGTTGTCTGAGACATGATACTTCCTATTGCAGATGTACGCTGCACGGCAAGAGATGACTTGTAATTGCTCCTTTCTATATTCTTACCAGAATCTGGAAGATAAAATACATGGTCTCCGTCTACAAGAGAATAAAGATCGGCAGCACAATACTCAGCTGTATCCTTGTCAGGGAGCAATACAACATGGATTCCTTTGTCGCAGATCTGCGACAAAACAAACCATTTAGCTGAAAGGAACAACCCGTCACAATAGATATTGTTTTTATCTCTAATCTCACAGGAGAGAATCCCGCAAGCTTTGCTACTTATCAACATTAGGTACGAATTTCTGTTAAAAAGTGGTTAATAACCTGTTAAAAACCCATACTATAAATATTCAAAACTTATTGTTGAATATTATGATCCTTATTTTATGCAGTGTAATTTACTGAAGTGCAAATTAATTTTCAAACATTCTTCCATATCGCTACCATCGATGGTATTAACAATATATGCCTTTCGTAATTAATTAATATATAAGCGAATATGATAGATATTAACAAATTCACAAACTATATAACAACATTAACAATTATATAAAAATATATAAATTTGTATTGCTATTGATATTGCTTATGGCCGATGATTTTTCTCCGTACTCATCCGCGGCTGACAAAGATAAGGATTTGGACGGAATTATAAGACCGCATGAATTAGGCGATTTTACCGGACAGGAGAAGATAGTAGAGAATCTTACTGTCTTCATTAAGGCCGCCAAGATGCGCGGCGAAACCTTAGATCATGTCTTGTTCCACGGTCCTCCAGGCCTTGGCAAGACAACCCTTGCAAATATAGTCGCTCATGAATTAGGGGTAAACATCAAGATTACTTCTGGCCCTGTTCTTGACAAACCAGGCGACCTTGCAGGTCTTCTTACCTCTCTTGACAAAGGTGATGTTCTCTTCATAGATGAGATACATCGTCTGTCTCCGGTCGTTGAAGAATATCTTTATTCAGCAATGGAGCAGTTCGCCATAGATATTCTTATTGATAAAGGGCCGGGAGCAAGATCTGTGCGTATATCCCTTTCTCCATTTACCTTAGTCGGTGCCACTACCCGTAAGGGTCTGCTGACAGCCCCTCTTCGTGCTCGTTTCGGCATTGATTTCCCTCTTGAATATTATAATGCAAAAGATCTTATACATATAATAAAGAGAAATAGTAGACTTCTTTCTGTCGGTATTGATGATGATGCAGCTACTGAGATTGCTATGCGTAGTCGTGGAACTCCCCGTATAGCCAATGCTCTGCTCAGAAGAGTTAGAGATTTTGCTCAGGTTAAAGGGGACGGACATATAGATTTATCCATATCAAAGTTTGCCCTTGACGCTTTGAATATAGATAAGAGGGGGCTTAATCAGACGGACAATAGGATTCTTTCCACTATTATAGAGAAATTCGGAGGAGGACCGGTTGGTGTCAATACTATCGCTACCGCAGTAGGGGAAGATCAAGGCTCTATTGAGGAAGTTTATGAACCTTTCCTTATTATGGAGGGTTTTATACAGAGGACTTCTCGTGGTAGAATAGCAACGGAGCTTGCATATGAACATCTCGGATTGAAAAGAGATAGGCTTTTTGGGGAGCAGGAGGACTTTATAGAGAATTCCCTTTTTTAGGCAGCTTCTTAAGAATTTTAAATGAAATTAGCCAAAAAATCACTAAACTTGCAACATATTTGGCTAAAAGGCATGTCAGAACTAGGATTCCTCTGTCTTTGCCTCTAAAATGAGTTTTTGAAATAATCAAAATATTCATAATAACTATAAAATGGCAGATAAATTTATCTCGAAGATCCCGGACGGACCTTTGGCTTCCAAGTGGACCAAAAGAAAGTCGGAAATCCGTCTTGTCAGTCCGAATAACAAAAGGAAGCTTGAAGTCATTGTAGTTGGTACCGGATTGGGCGGTGCTTCTGCGGCCGCTACTTTGGGCGAGTTGGGTTACAATGTCAAAGTTTTCTGCATCAGCGATTCACCACGAAGGGCACATTCTATCGCAGCCCAGGGAGGTATCAATGCTGCAAAGAATTATCAGAACGACAATGATTCCGTTTACCGTCTTTTCTATGATACTATAAAGGGCGGAGACTACAGAAGCCGAGAGGCAAACGTTTATCGTCTTGCAGAGGTAAGTAGTGCTATTATTGACCAGTGTGTGGCTCAGGGTATTCCTTTTGCTCGTGAATATGGAGGATATCTTGCCAACCGTTCTTTTGGAGGCGTTCAGGTAAGCAGAACTTTCTATGCAAGAGGACAAACCGGTCAGCAGCTTCTTCTTGGAGCGTATGCTTCTTTGAACAGGCAGATTGCTGCAGGTACTGTCAAAAGTTATCCCAGACATGAGATGCTTGATCTTGTTATTATTGACGGACAGGCAAAGGGTATTATAGCAAGGAATCTTGTTACTGGAAAGCTTGAGCGTTTTGGTGCACATGCTGTTGTGATTGCTACTGGTGGTTATGGAAGAACTTATTTCCTCTCTACCAATGCCATGAACAGTAACGGTTCTGCTGCAATGCAGTGCTATAGGAAAGGAGCTTATTTTGCCAATCCTGCCTTTGCACAGATTCACCCTACATGTATCCCTGTACATGGCGACCAGCAGTGCAAGCTGACACTTATGTCAGAGTCTTTGAGAAATGACGGACGTATCTGGGTACCTAAGAAGAAAGAAGATGTTGAGAAGCTTCGCAAGCATCAGATCAAGCCTTCTCAGATTCCTGATGAGGATAGAGATTATTATCTTGAGAGAAGATATCCTGCTTTCGGTAATCTTGTACCTCGTGATGTGGCTTCCAGGGCTGCAAAGGAAAGATGCGATGCCGGTTTCGGTGTCAATGAGACAGGTCTTGCGGTATTCCTTGACTTCAAGGATGCTATTGCCCGTCTTGGCAAGCAGAGAGTAGCAGAGAGATATGGCAACCTTTTCCAGATGTATGAGAAGATCACAGCTTCAAGTCCTTGGGAAGAGCCTATGATGATATATCCGGCTATTCACTATACCATGGGTGGTATATGGGTCGACTATGACCTTCAGACTACTATTCCAGGTCTTTATGCAATAGGTGAGGCCAATTTCTCTGATCATGGCGGAAACAGGCTTGGCGCTTCTGCACTTATGCAGGGTCTTGCTGACGGTTATTTTATCTTGCCAGTTACTATCGGAGACTATCTTTCTCATAAGTTTGCAGAGCCTAAGACAGATACTAACGCGCCTGAATTTGATGAAGCAGAGAAGGCTGTTCAGGCTCGTATAAATAAGCTTTTTGCTGTCAAAGGTAAAGTTCCTGTAGATACAATTCACAAGAAACTTGGCCATATTATGTGGGAACATGTCGGTATGGCACGTTCCGCAGAGGGACTTAAAGAAGGAATTGCTCAGATAAGAGAACTTCGCAAAGAGTTTTGGAAAACAGTTTGCGTACCTGGTTCCCAGTTAGAGTTTAACCAGGAGCTTGAAAAAGCTCTTAGGCTTGTCGATTTCTTCGATATAGGTGAGCTCATGGCTTTGGATGCCCTTAATAGGAATGAGTCTTGTGGCGGTCATTTCAGGGTTGAAAGCCAGACACCAGAGGGCGAGGCAAAGAGAGATGATGAGCATTACATGTATGTAGCTGCATGGGAGTATAAGGGTGAAGGTGTTGAGCCTGAACTTCACAAAGAACCTCTCATATACGAAAATATTCACGTGGCAACGAGAAATTATAAAGACTAGTCAGATGGATTTCACATTAAAAATATGGCGTCAAAAAAACGCTCAGTCAAAAGGTCATTTTGAGTCATATAACGTCAAAGGAATAGAAGAGGATGCTTCATTTCTCGAAATGCTGGATATTCTCAACGACCAGCTCATTAAGCAAGGTGCTGATCCTGTCGCTGTAGACAAGGGTTGCAAGAGTAGTGGTCCTGTATCTTTCGATCATGACTGCCGTGAAGGTATTTGCGGTGCCTGCTCACTTTATATTGATGGTCGTGCTCATGGTCCTGATGATCAGGTTACTACTTGTCAGCTTTTTATGCGTCATTTCAAGAACGGAGCTACTATTACAGTCGAACCGTGGCGAAGTGCAGCTTTCCCTGTCATAAAGGATCTAGTTGTAGATAGAACTGCATTTGACAAGATTCTTCAGGCAGGTGGCTTTATATCTGTTCGTACTGGTTCTGCTCAGGATGGTAATGCTCTTCTCATTCCCCATGAGCGAGCTGAGCAGAGTATGGATGCGGCCGCTTGTGTCGGTTGTGGTGCTTGCGTAGCGACCTGTAAAAACGGCTCTGCTATGCTTTTTGTAGCTGCGAGGGTATCTTCTTTAGCTTTGCTTCCACAAGGTCTTCCTGAGGCTGCAAAACGGGCAAGAGCGATGGTTGCCAAGATGGACGAATTGGGATTTGGTAACTGTACTAACACAAGGGCATGCGAGATGGAGTGTCCTAAGGGAATATCTGTAGATCATATCGCAAGACTCAATAGGGAGTTTCTTAAAGCTAAGTTTGCAGAGTAGATATCTACCTATTATATAATGTAAAACCGGCCCTTTTTAGGACCGGTTTTTTTTGTTACCATAAAAAGTTGTTGAATGGATATCTTCCTGCATGTATCTCCGCGACCATCTTATAGATGTCGTTTCTGAGTTTATCAATGCCGATCTTTTCTTTGGCAGATATGAATATGCAGGGCGTTTTTTCTTTTGCTATCCAGCTGTTTTTGAGTTCATCGAGTGTCATATTTTTGTCACTCTTAGGCTCAAGTGCAAATTCATCGTATTCCTCGTGTCTATATGCATCTATCTTATTGAAGATCACAAATATAGGCTTATCGTTAGCTCCGATATCCTTCAGTGTCTTTTCAACAACTTCCATCTGCTCTTCAAATCCCTGGTGTGATATATCAACGACATGAAGTAGTATGTCAGATTCTCTTACCTCATCAAGTGTGCTTTTAAAGGCTTCTATAAGTTGAGTAGGGAGTTTCCTTATGAATCCTACTGTGTCGCTTAGTAGAAATGGTACGTTTTCTATGACAACTTTCCTTACTGTCGTGTCGAGGGTTGCAAATAACTTGTTTTCAGCAAGCACATCGCTCTTTGACAGTATGTTCATTATTGTGCTTTTTCCGACATTTGTGTAGCCGACGAGGGCAAGTCTGACTAATTGTCCTCTGTTGCCTCTCTGAGTGGACATCTGTCGGTCAACTTTTTTTAGTTGTTCTTTAAGCTTGCTTATTTTCTCTTTTACTATACGTCTGTCTATCTCTATCTGAGTCTCGCCCATACCACCTCTGGTTCCTACGCCTCCTCTCTGTCTTTCAAGGTGTGTCCACATGCCTGCAAGTCTGGGTAGCATGTAGTTGTAGCGTGCTAGTTCAACCTGCATCTTGGCATAGGCTGTCTTTGCGCGCTGAGCGAATATCTCAAGTATAAGGCTTGTACGGTCGATTATGCTTGAGGTAGTTATTACTTTCTCAATATTGCGTTGTTGCGTGCCAGTCAGCTCATCATCGAATATGACGTATTTTATATTGTTTTCCTCGCAATATTGGGCTATTTCCTTGAGCTTGCCACTTCTAATATATGTTGATTTCTCAGCTTTGTCTAATTTCTGTATGAATTTCTTGTCTTTGGTTGCACCTGCTGTCTCAGCAAGAAATTCCAACTCCTCAAGATATTCTATAACCTTGCTTTCATTGTCACCTTCCTTGACTATGCCTACAAATACTGCTTTTTCTATTTCTTTGTTCTCCATATTTCATAAAAAAGAGTGCAACCCAAACTTATGAATCGCACTCAAATATTATTTATTCCTTGTAATATATATTCTATCTCAACTGGAAGATAACAGGGAATGTGTATGTTACCTTAACGGCTCTGTCTCTCTGCTTACCTGGTGTCCATTTAGGAGAACTTGATACCACTCGAACGGCCTCTTTGTCAAGAGATGAGTCAACACCTCTCAGTACTTTTACATTTGTTACTGTGCCATCAGCATTTACCGTGAATTGTAGTGTAACACGGCCCTGAACACCGTTCTCCTTAGCTATTTCTGGATATACAAGCTTGGAGTTAACCCATTTTGAGAATTCATTGGCATCACCACCGTTGAACTTAGGTTTCTCTTCAACAAGCTGGAAAGGAATGGCTTCTTCTTCCACTGTCTCTTCTTCAGGTGCGCTCTCGATGTAGTCCATGATCTCGACTCCTGTGTTCGAATCGTCTTCAAGATTCTGGAACATATTGTCGTCAATTTTAATGTTATCGTCTACTACATCTATCTGATCGGAAAGAATAGGGATCTTTGGTGCGGCCTCAGGCGGGGGAGGGGTTTCCTGTGTGATAGGAACCATATCCTCTACTTCCACTGGAGCAGCCTCGGTCTCAAGTGTTGCTACTTGCTTCTCCTTTGATGTCCAGTTAAATGCAATAAGGAGTGCAAGCAAAGCCACTACGAAGCCAATTTCTGCAAAAAGCAGCCTTTTGTTCTCTAGGCTAGCTTTCGGTGATTTTTTAACTTCCATATCAGTATTTCTTATATTTTCACTTTGTTTTGGTAAAGTTATAAAAAATTATTGTCATGTCAAATTTTTTATATTTGATGAGGTCTTGGCTGAGAGTTGCTGAGAGCTTGATGAGAATCCTAATCTCGTTTCATGTCTTCTTTACATTCAGCACTTACTGATTATGATGTATTTGAATAGACATTAATCAGCTTCTTAGTATCTTTGTATATATTTTCATGTTATGGTGCGTTATTATTGTGAAGATACTGATTTTGTATTAAAGCATAAGAGAGTTATCAGTTCTTGGATTCGTGATGCTATATTGGAGGAGGGCAAGAAACCTGGTGATATCAATGTAATTTTCTGTTCTGACCCTTATTTGCTCGATATTAATATCAAATACCTTCAGCACAATTACTACACGGATATTATCACTTTTGACTATTGTCAGGGAGATATTATATCTGGTGATTTGTTTATCAGTGTTGATACAGTAAAAGATAATTCTTCTTTCTATAAGACTGAGTTTATTGACGAGATTCATCGTGTAATAATTCATGGTGTGTTGCACTTGTTGCAATATGACGATCACACAGAACATGATCAGATGACTATGAGGAGTAAAGAGGATTATTATCTTGCAAAATTGAATATTGTAGATGGAGATTTATGATGTTATTGTAATAGGTAGCGGTCACGCCGGATGTGAAGCGGCAATGGCAGCAGCAAATCTTGGTGTCCATGTTCTATTGCTTACTTCAGATTTCGATGCTTTTGCTAAGATGTCTTGTAATCCGGCGGTAGGAGGAATTGCCAAAGGTCAGATAGTTCGTGAGATTGATGCTTTAGGGGGATATACTGGAATCGTTACTGATTCTGCAACTCTTCAGTTTCGTATGCTTAATCGCTCTAAAGGTCCAGCAATGTGGAGTCCGAGAGCTCAATGTGATAAATTACAGTTTTCGCAAAATTGGCGTCAAATCGTTGAAAGTAATTGTAATATAGATATTTACATAGATTCTGTGGTATCTTTCCTCTTTGAGAATTCAAAAATCACAGGGGTTTGTACACTTACTGGGCGAATTTTTAATTCTAGAACAGTTGTTTTATGTGCTGGCACCTTCCTCAATGGTAAAATTTTCATCGGAGATAAAGTTTTTCCTGGAGGTAGAATAGGGGAGCGCACTTCTTTGAATATTTCAGATCAGCTCAAGTCTGCTGGAATTCCGACACAAAGAATGAAGACCGGAACTCCGCCCAGGATTGATATAAGGTCTGTCGACTTAGAGAAATCTACTGTCCAGAAAGGTGATCTTGCTCCTGATAAGTTCTCATATCTTCCATATTTTTCTCCTGTTCAGGCTGATTCTATACAGTTACCTTGCTATATTTTTCATACTAATGAGAATGTGCATGAAGTCTTGCGTGCCAATTTTAACCGCTCTCCTTTGTTCAATGGGCTTATTGTCGGAAAAGGGCCTCGTTATTGTCCAAGCATTGAAGATAAATTGCGGACTTTTGCTGACAAGTCTTCCCATCAGTTATTCTTAGAACCTGAGAGGTTAGATAGTAATGAATATTATCTTCAAGGTTTTTCTACATCATTGCCACTTGATGTCCAGTTAGAAGCTCTTAGTAAGATCGAAGGCTTTGAAAATGTGAAAATTTTCAAACCTGCCTATGCTGTTGAATATGATTATTTCGATCCTAATTATCTTGACCATACCTTGCGTTCAAAGATAGTTACCAATCTTTTCTTGGCAGGTCAAGTTAACGGAACAACAGGCTACGAAGAAGCAGCAGCACAAGGTTTGATGGCAGGAATTAATGCCGCTCTCTCTGTCAAAGGGGAGTCTCCATTTGTTTTAGGTAGAGATGAAGCTTATATTGGTGTGCTTATAGATGATCTTGTTACTAAAAGTATCGATGAGCCTTATCGTATGTTTACTTCAAGGGCAGAATTTCGAATTCTTTTGAGACAGGATAATGCTGATTTCAGATTAACAGGCCGTTCTTATAAGATTGGTCTTGCTGATGAAGTACGGTATCATTTGATGCTTGATAAATATCGTTGTGTCGAGCGATTGGAGAATTTTGCAGAGCATACAAAGATCACTCCTAATGAAGCTAATGCTTATTTAATATCTAATAAGGAACGTCCTTTGACGGAGTCGAAATCTTTCAAAGAGGTGTTATTAAGGCCGGATGTTAAGTTTTACGGACTTTTATCTTCTGTTCCACGTGGAACAGAAGTATTAAATTCAATTGATAGTGATTTATCAGCTATTAAGAATTTGGCTCTTGATGGCGCTTATAAATCCGCTTATCTACTTATGTCATCCTCTTTTACCAAACGTTGTGGTAATTTTTTGGATGATGAGCCGCGTTCTTTGATCGGTAGATGTGCTTCTAAGGCTATTGAATCTGCTGAAATATCTATTAAGTATCATTCTTATATTGAAAGGGAAAAGCAACTTGCTGACAAGATGAATCGACTTGAAAATCTTAAGATCCCTGAGTCCTACAATTTCGATAAAATTGCAGGCCTTTCTATAGAATGTCGGCAGAAATTAATGAAATATGCTCCACGAACAGTAGGGGAGGCTTCAAGGATTTCAGGTATTTCACCTTCTGATATTTCTGTTCTTTTACTTTATTTTGGCAGGTAATTCTATTGTTTTATATTTGAATAATTATCTCGTATTCTGCTTTAAATATTCGGGGCGATTTTGGGTTACCTGTGGGTCACCTGCGAACATCCCTGTGAGATAATTCAAAGATTTTCTTTTCATTATAGAATTCGCGTTTATATTCTGTGATTAAGTTCTATGATAATATTATATGATAATATTCTGTGATGAAGTTCTATGAAGTATTTATTCTTTGTTGGATATGATAGCGGGATCTTTACACCACAGCTGATTATCGTATGATGAGTATTTTATGACTTATTGAATTGTGTTGCTGTATTGCTTAATCAACTAAATGATCATGAGACAGCTCATGACGGCGTCAGAAAGTGTTGTTTTAGGCACAGTCTCAAAATGTGTGTCTGAAGGCAGATTGATTAATATCTATGTTTTATATCAGACAAGGTTGTCAATCTTGTACTATTTAAAAAATGTGTCTGGATATAGGAGTATTGTTTCAAAAAATAGGCACAGTTTCAAAATGTGTGTCTGAAGGCAGGTTGATTAATTTCTAAGATTCTATATATATTTTAGGCACGTAGGGCTAACCAGCCTAGAATTTTTTAAAAGCGAAGAGAGTCTTGTCGCAATATATCCCTATGGTGTTGTCTTCTGTAGCTATCCTTGTCCATCAGCTTCTTGCCGATGAAGGTCAGTAGTGACTTATCGCAGAATTTCTATTTTTATAACGAACCTTTGCTCTTTTATGATGTTCTGCAATTCTTAAGTTATTATAACTGCAATATCCATTAGTTTTATCTCTCTTCTTTAACGGAACCAAAAATTTAATAAAAAAGAGTGTTCCACGTGGAACACTCTTTTTTGCAGCTATGTGAGGCCGAAGTAATTAGCCTTGATTTATATCGGAACTATAGTCTTTTAAGTGCTTCCCTGATTATTATTTCGATAGAAGCATTCGGTGTCTCCTTTAGTATAGCTGCGATAGCTTTGGTTATATTGCCTTTATTGAATCCTAAGTTGAGAAGAGCTGTGGTGGCTTCCTCTGTAATTTTGTTGTTTTTAGGCATCATTGAGAGTCCCTGCATCTCAGATCCGCTCCCTTTGATAACCTTGTCTTTGAGGTCCAAAATAAGTCTTTGAGCTGTCTTGATGCCGATGCCTTTGACACTCTTGATTCTATTGGCATTTTCACTGATTATAGCTTCTCGGAGTTCTTCGTCTGTTAATGAAGAGAGAATCATCCGCGCCGATCCTACACCGATACCTGAGACGCTTATAAGCTGCATGAATATTTCCCTCTCTTTTTTTGTGGCAAATCCGAAGAATTGTTCATCGTCTTCTCTGATATGGTGATAAAGGTAGATTTTGGCCTCGGTCTGATCCTTGATGACCTCATAGGTTTGTAGGGATATGAGGATACTGTAGCCGATTCCTCCGCATTCTATTATAGCTTCGGTAGGGCAAAGCTCTACAATTTCCCCTTTGATGTATTCGTACATATTCTATTCTTTGTAGTCCTTAATGGAAATCTATAAGTAAGGGGAGTGAACACTGTGTCTTATCCTCTCCCGTATGCAAATTTAATCACCATTACTGAAATCATGTTGCTAGGAGCCAAGTTTTATGTGGGATTTTCTATGATTTGCCCAGACTTATTGAAAATGATAGTTGAGTTGTCAGACAGAGTAAATGTCTGAGGAGCTAGCGTCTAATTCAGCGTCTAATTCTCTAATAATTTCTTCTTGAGCGATTACTTTGTTAAATTTGCGGCTCAGAAATTGTCGGTTAATCAGACTGCTTGCTTGTGTAACAGGATCGACTTTCAAGTCCTGACTTAGTCACAACAGTAGCATATTTAAGACGCGAGAATATGACATGTATAGATGAGTTACGAGCCCACTTTCCTATCCTAGGGCGCAAAATATATGGCAAGTCTTTGGTATATTTCGATAATGCTGCCACTAGTCAGAGACCACAGTCTGTCATAGACAAGTGGGACGACTTCACAAGGACTCAGAATGCAAATATTCATAGAGGAATCCATTGTCTTTCAGAGGAGGCCACAACTCAGTTTGAGGCTGCAAGGGATGCTGTTCGTGAATTTATCAATGCCGGACACAGGGAGGAGATAATCTTCACATCTGGAGCTACCGCCTCGATCAATCTTGTTGCCTTTTCTTTTGGTGAGGCCTTTGTCGGAGAAGGAGACGAAGTCATTGTCTCGGAAGCCGAACATCATTCCGATATAGTGCCATGGCAGATGATGTGCCAGCGCAAAAAGGCGCAACTTAAGGTACTTCATGTCGATGACAAAGGACTCCTGCAAGTCTCTGAATTGGAGACGCTAATAACATCCAAAACCAAGATAATAGCTGTCGCGCATATCTCCAATGTACTCGGAATAGTCAATCCTATAGCAAAAATTGTGAGTCTGGCTCATTCTCATGGCGTACCCGTCCTAGTGGATGGAGCACAGGGAATAGTGCATGAGACAGTTGATGTGCAGGCATTGGACTGTGATTTTTACGCATTTTCGGGACACAAGATTTATGCGGCTCCGGGGACTGGTGTACTATACGGCAAGAGAAAATGGCTTGATGCAATGCCGCCATATATGGGTGGAGGAGAGATGATAGCGACTGTCAGATTCAGTGGTACTACATATGCTCCTATTCCAGAGAAATTCGAAGCTGGAACTCAGAATATTGCCGGTATTCCTACCTTTGTACCAGCTATTCGTATGGCAGAAAATATGAGGAGTCCAGAGATCGTGTCTTATGCCGATGATGTTAAGAAATTTCTTTATGAGAGGCTTTCGGAAGATGACAGGATAACCATTTATGGACGGCCGGATAATCTTGACTTGAAGATTCCGCTATTCTCTGTATCTGTCAGAAAAGCGCATCACGAAGATCTTGCAATGGTGCTTGACAAGATGGGGATAGCTGTCCGTTCAGGGCAAATGTGCGCTGAGCCAATGATGGACCGCTTTGGAGTAACAGGCATGCTGAGAATGTCGCTAGCCCCATACAATACTATGGAAGAAGCGGAATATTTTGTGCAGAGTTTAGACAAAGCAATAAAGATGGTAAGTCAATAGTAATTTTGAAGATGAGTAATGATAAGACGCTAAAAGAAGCTGAGCAAGAGGTCATTGACGATTTCTCTCAGTATGATGAATGGCTTGACAAATACGAGTATCTGATAGAGCTTGGGCATGACCTGCCTCCCTATCCTGAGTCAGAAAAAACCGATGATAAGCTTATAAAAGGTTGTCAATCAAGGGTTTGGCTTAATTATGAGGTTCGTGACGGGAGGATTTACTTTCAGGCCGATAGCGATGCTATCATCACAAAGGGGATAATATCTCTGCTTGTCAGTATTTACTCTGGACGGACTCCAGAGGAGATTGCTTCTTCAGATTTCTCATTCTTGGAGAAGATCGGACTTAAAGAAAATCTCTCACCTACAAGGGCAAACGGACTTGCCTCTATGGTAGCGACCATTAAGGCCGTAGCGTTGGAGAATATCGCAAAGTAGTAGGCTCGTAAAACGAAGAGCTAAGATGCGGCTGCAGCGCAGAGGTTGTAAAAGCGCAGTGGTTGTAGAATAGTGTTAAAAAAATAGCGAGAAACACGAGAAAAGGAGGATTGCAATATGGCTGGATCTGACAACAAAGAAGAAACTATAGAGCCGAAAGACGGGGAAAAGCGCATGACAAAGAGCGTGACAGAAGTAAAGACTGGTATAAAGACTGATGAAGAGACTGATGTAGAGACTGATATAAAGGCTGATGAAGAGACTGATGTAAAAACTGATTTCAATAGTCAGGCGAAGAGCGAGGTGAAACATGAGAGCGAGGTGCTTACTGCGGAAGACGCACAGGCGTTGGCACCTCTTTATTCTGATGTGATAAAGGCTCTCAAGCAAGTATATGACCCGGAGATTCCAGTCAATATTTATGATCTCGGACTTATATATGAGCTTGTCATAGATAAAGAGCATGATGTTTATGTAAAGATGACGTTTACAGCTCCTTCCTGTCCTATGGCTGATGAAGTATTGGCAGAGGTTAAGGCATCTGTCGAGGATGTGCCAGGTATAAAGTCTTGCAAGATTGACCTTGTATTTGATCCTGTATGGGACAAGAGTATGTTGTCTGAAGAGGCAAGGGTTGAATTGGGGCTTGACGATGACGAGTGATATAGAAGTCTATCTTGGGCTCGGAAGTAATATTGGTGACAAGAAGGCCAATATAGATAAGGCTCTTTTACTGTTGGAGGAGAGAGGTGTCAGAATAGTCATACTCTCGGACATGATAGAGACAGAGCCTTGGGGCTTTTCTACTGACAGTAAATTTATAAACTGTGTAGTGAGAGCAGAGGTGTCTGAGTCAGTGACACCGATACGTCTGCTTGGAATGTGCAAGGATATTGAGTGCCAGATGGGGCGTAGTGATAAACCGGAATATGACGCTGAAGGGAGGAGGATATACCATTCCCGCTTGATAGATATAGATATACTGCTATATGGAACTCAAGATTTTGATTATGAGGATCTTGTGATTCCACATCCTTTGATGTCAGCAAGAGATTTTGTAATGATTCCATTGAGACAGGTAGCGTCCCAGCGGGTGAAAGAGGCCTTTAAAGAGATTTTCATCTGATAAATAGTAGTAGTGCTTTCGTTCAGAATTTTATTACGAAGATTTCTCGAGGCAGCCACGACTTTGGAAGAAGTGTACTGGATGTACTTGACTGATGGCAAAGATGAATATGATCGGAAAGGACCATAAGAGAAGAGTTGAAATATTTCAAAACAACTTCTTTAATAATGCTGTTTGATTCATATTACTTAATAAGTAATTTTGCAAGTTTAATGATTACTGGCGTTTGTGTTGAAGTGAAATTATAATTTGTTGAAGATATGACACAAGATGAACTTTTCAAGGTCTTGGTAGCGCATTGCAAGGAGTATGGATTCATATTTCCTTCAAGCGAGATTTATGACGGTCTGGCTGCGGTATATGATTATGGCCAGATGGGCGTAGAGTTGAAGAACAATATCAAGCGATATTGGTGGGAGGCAATGACACGTCTCAATGAGAATGTCGTAGGCATAGACTCATGTATTTTCATGCACCCTAAAGTATGGGTGGCTTCAGGCCATGTTGCAGCATTCAATGACCCTCTTATCGACAACAAAGACTCGAAGAAAAGATATCGTGCTGATAACCTTATCGAAGACTATCTCGGCAAGATTGAGGAGAAGATAGAGAAAGAGGTGGCAAAGGGACGTAAGAAGTTCGGAGAGAGTTTTGACGAGGCAAAGTTCCGCGAGACCAATCCCAATGTGCTCCGTGAGAAAGCCAAATATGAGGAAGTCCACAATCGTTATGTAGCCGCTGAGCAGGCAAACGATCTTAAAGAATACAAGCAGATTATCCTCGACTGCGATATAGTTGATCCTATATCAGGTACAAAGAACTGGACAGACGTGCGTCAGTTCAACCTCATGTTCAGCACACAGATCAGCAATACTGGGGATGCAGATGACAAGATCTATCTTCGTCCAGAGACTGCGCAGGGTATATTTGTAGAATATCTAAATGTCCAGAAGACTGGACGTATGAAGATACCTTTCGGTATCGCGCAGATAGGCAAGGCCTTCAGAAACGAGATTGTGGCAAGGCAGTTCATCTTTAGGATGAGAGAGTTCGAGCAGATGGAGATGGAATTTTTCTGCAAGCCAGGCACCGAGATGGAGTTCTTTAAGAAATGGAAGGAGAAGAGGATGAAGTGGCATGTCAATCTTGGCATGGGCGCTGAAAATTATCGTTTCCACGACCATGAGAAGCTTGCTCATTATGCCAATGCTGCTACCGATATCGAGTTCAATTTCCCCTTTGGCTTCAAGGAGCTTGAAGGCATACATTCAAGGACAGACTATGACCTCGGCAACCATTCCAAGCTTTCCGGAAAGAAGATACAGTATTACGATCCTGAGACAGGAGAGAGTTACACTCCGTATTGCGTAGAGACCTCAATAGGTGTGGACAGGATGTTCCTTGCTGTATTGTCCCATTCCTACAAGGTAGAGGAGCTTGAAGGCGGTGAAAGTAGGGTAGTCCTCAGCATACCTGCACCTCTTGCCCCTGTAAAGGTTGCAGTCCTTCCGCTTATTAAGAAAGACGGGCTTCCTGAACTCGCACAGAAGGTTGTGGATGAGGTTAAGTATGACTTCAACTACCAGTATGACGAGAAGGACAGCATAGGTAAGAGATATCGTCGTCAGGACGCTATCGGTACGCCTTTCTGCGTGACTGTAGACCATGATTCTCTCAACGATGGTTGCGTGACACTTCGTGACCGCGATACCATGCTGCAGGAGAGGATTCCGATCAAAGAACTCAGAGATTATATCGAGAAGAGAGTCAGCATGTCCAATCTGCTCAGGACTTTGGACTAATCTGCATTAGTTAGAAGCAGGTTCTTCTTAGATTGAAACTGTTTCGTCAGACTTTTTGCTCAGTCAGATAGCTCAGCATTCATCATTTGCTCAATCAGATAGCTCAGCTATCATATTAAAATAAAAGAAGTCGACCCCCAAAAAAGGTCGGCTTCTATCTTATGTAATGTATCTGTTGTTATGTATCTTGTAGCCAGGACATAACCTTGAGGGCATCATCTCTTCTTATTTGGGATTGTTCCAGCCCTGAGCGCGGATGGGGAGTTCGACTCCGTCAGGGGTGACAAGTACTGTGCCTACATCCGGTCTTGCTATATGGCCGATGATTGAAAATGTCTGGAAATCATGACGTATCGTCTCGTATTGTGATAGCGGTACTACAAACAGAATCCTGTAGTCCTCACCACCGTTCATTGCGGCCGAGATAGGATCGATGTCAAGCTTCTTGCCGAGTTCGAATGAATTGCCCTCGAAAGGTATCTTATCAGTGTAGAGTTTTACGCCCAAGCCACAGTCGTGTCCAAGTCTTCTAGCCGTGTCGGCAAGCCCTTTGGCTGTGGAATATCCATAAGAAGGGGTAAGACCACTCTCTGATATTCTCCCTACAATATTATTATCTATCTCCGGCTTGAGATATGCCCCTACGAACATCCTGTATTTCTCAAGTTCAGAGGATATGCTAGAGTTGTCATTTGCTGTAGTGTCTCGGCTGTCAAATATGGCTTTGCCTCGCTCAAGCAGTCGGAGACCGAGATAGGCCGCACCTACATTGCCTGATATGCAGATAAGATCTTTGGGAGAGGCGTGTCCTTCGAGGCTTCCATTATTACTGAGTCCAGTGAGGACTGTGCTTACAGTCAGACCGTTGGGAGATGGGTTCAAATCAAGATCTATATCTTCGATGCTATGTTCCTTTGCTGCCGTACAGATGCCGGACCACAACTCTTGTATCTGCGGAAAGTCAAGCTTGGAAGATACTGCAAGCCTGACCGACAGACTCTTGGGTCTTGCAAGGCTTGCGTATGCTTCGGTGACTCCTGCTATGACTGTCTTGTATCCGAGATGCTTCAGGGGGAAATACATGAGATCGAAATCTATGCCTTCAGTCCAAAGCCTTGAAAATGTCCTTACCGTAGTGTCTTGTCCGCCAAGAAACGAAGCTTTGTCTCTGACCTTGAATCCGGAAGCCTGATATAGCCTTTCGATGGCTTCAATTTTTCCAATATCTGAGAAAGTATTCATATCGTCTTAAATATTTTCGCTAAAACCGATACAAAAATAACATATTATTTCTACATTTGAGATGATAAAGGCCGTATCTGTCCTTGAGCGTGAGACGGTCGTCCGATATAAAAAGTTATTGATGAGGAATGTATTTGCCGATATATGGACTTTCTATCGGGACGGTTTCAGGAATATGACCTGGGGGCGCACGCTTTGGCTATTTATCGTACTGAAGCTGATAATATTGTTCGGGATCTTAAGAATTTTCTTCTTCAGACCGGTTTTGTCCGACATGTCTGAGGCAGAGAAATCGGAGTCAGTAGGACGTAACCTTACAAATATCGTATGGAGACAGCATTGATCGACTGGTCGAGACTACAATTCGCCATGACGGCAGCTTACCATTGGCTGTTTGTGCCACTTACCTTGGGCTTGGGCGTGATAGTGGGAATATTAGAGACGATCTATTACCGCAAAGGCGATGATTTCTGGAAGAAGACAACACAGTTCTGGATGAAGATTTTCGCCATTAATTTCGCGATAGGCATTGCTACCGGTATTATCCTCGAATTCGAATTCGGCACCAACTGGAGCAACTATTCTTGGATGGTAGGTGATATATTCGGAGCACCGCTGGCCATAGAAGGCATCCTGGCGTTCTTCATGGAGGCTACGTTCTTTGCTGTGATGTTTTTCGGTTGGAACAGAGTCAGCAGGCGTTTTCATCTTGCATCTACATGGCTGACAGCAATTGGTGCATGTATTTCGGCATTCTGGATAATTGTCGCTAACGGGTGGATGCAGCACCCTGTAGGTACTGAGTTTAATCCGGATACAGTAAGGAGTGAGATGGTATCGTTCTGGGCCGTTGCTACCAATCCTGTGGCTATCATCAAATTCATGCATTCGGTATTTAGCGGATGGATGACGGCCGGAGTGTTTGTGGCAGGTATAAGTTGCTGGTATCTGCTCAAGATGAGGGAGAGGAAATTTGCTTATGCGAGCCTCTCAGTAGCCTGCTTCGTGGGTATTATAGGCGGAGTTGCGACAATATTCTCCGGAGATTCTTCAGGAGTCCATGTGGCTAAGTATCAGCCTATGAAACTGGCGGCCACGGAGGGCTTGGAAGACGGGGGACGGGGGGCTGCATTCTCAATAATCCCCGGGGTGGAGATTCCGGGCATACTGTCTTTCCTTGCCACTCATGACTTCAATGGCTATGTGCCGGGTATCAATGACATACTTCTCGGCTATACTGATGATAGCGGTAATGTGGAGCCGTCTGTAGACGAGAAAATGTGGCGTGGCAGGCGTGCAGTATCGGCCTTGAAGTTGTACCGGCAGACAAGGGATTCTCTACCCGATGTAGCACAGACGTATCTCAAAGTTTTCAGAGACAATGAGAAATATCTCGGTTACGGATATATAGAGGAGCCGACAGACATTATACCATATATTCCCCTTGTATACTGGTCTTTCAGGGTAATGATCGGACTCGGGTGCTATCTCATGCTTCTTCTGTTGGTACTCCAATACATGTCATACAGGACTATATTGCACAGATACAGGTGGATCATGAAGATTGCCCTATGCTCAATCCCGCTTGTGTATATCTGCGGAGAGGCCGGATGGATAGTGGCTGAAGTAGGAAGGCAGCCATGGACCATACAGAATCTTCTTCCTGTAAATGTCGCGATATCAAGCCTGAGCACAGAAGCCGTCAAGACCACATTCTTCATATTTGTGATTGTCTTTGCCCTGTTCCTCATTGCAGAGATAGGAATAATGGTGAAGGCTGTCAGGAGGGGCCCTGAGATAGGGGAGTCATGGCCAAGAGTACATACAGAAGACGATCAAATGGAATAAAATCATGACACTTGCATTCTTACAACAATACTGGTGGTTTATAGTATCGCTACTCGGTGCCCTGCTTGTATTCCTGATGTTCGTTCAAGGAGGCAATTTCTGGGCTATGGCATTTGCCGGAGAAGATGGCACAATGCGTCTTATCTTCAATTCGACAGGACGTAAGTGGGAGCTGACATTCACCACCTTGGTACTATTCGGAGGAGCATTTTTCGCCTCTTTCCCTCTGTTCTACAGCACGAGCTTTGGAGGAGCGTATTGGGTCTGGATCATAATCCTGATAACGTTTGTTTTCCAGGCGGTATCATATGAGTTCCAGAACAAGAAAGGCAATCTTCTCGGATCCTCTGCATTCAAGTTCTTTCTGTTCCTTAACGGGGTCATTGGCCCTTTCCTTATCGGGACAGTTGTCGGAACATTCTTTACAGGCTCGGATTTCTCAGTGGACAAGACAGCCATAATCTTCGGGGCAGCCTCGCCTGTCATAAGCCAGTGGGGCAACTCCTGGCATGGTCTGGAAGCACTGGCACAGCCGTGGGCAGTAATGCTCGGTATTTCGCTGTTCCTGCTTTCGGTCGTACTTGGCGGATTGTACCTTGTCAATAACATTGCAGACGAGACGTTAAGGGTTAAATTGAGACCTGGTATCAGGAGTATGGGCGTAGCTTTCCTTCTGTTTTTCGTGGCGTGGTTTGTACATCTCCTATGTGCTATCGGTTATGCAGTTTCAGAGAGTGGCACAGTATATTTAGAACAGTACAAATACCTGCACAACTTCTTGGCAATGCCGGCTGTTGCGGTAATGTTCTTTGTGGGTGTAGTGCTTGTATTTCTCGGCTGGTATCTCGGCTCCTTTACCAAGTCTTCAAAAGGAATATGGCCCGCCGGCATAGGAACTGTCCTTGTCGTGCTGGCAATCTTTCTCGTGGCAGGGTTCGGCGGTACGGCTTATTATCCGTCAAATACCCATCTTCAGAGTTCATTGACCATCATCAATAGTAGTTCGAGCCTCTTTACTCTGAAAACGATGTTCTGGGTGTCACTAGCCATTCCTTTTGTCGCAGCCTATATAGTGTATGCATGGCGCCAGATGGATCGTCAGCCTTTGGATCGTGAAAGCCTTGAAAACGAAGAGATTAAATATTAGAATCAAATGTCCGGTATCGCTCAGTCGTAATTATTTGAATTCGGGCGAGCCGAAGTCGGTCAAGTAGAAAAGAAGAAAATTCAATGAAAATGAAAACTTTAGGAAAAATCTTATGTGTATGTGCGCTTATATTGCCGACTATTGCGGCTGTAGCGAAAGAGCCGTCAGAATTGGTGGTGATATCATATAATATACGCAACGGGGAGGCGGATGACGGGGTCAATTCGTGGCAGTATCGTTATCCGGCATCGGCCTTGATGATAAAAGACCAGAATCCGGATATTTTCGGCCTTCAGGAAGCCTATGACTATCAAGTCAAATACTTGAAAGACTATTGTGACGGATACAAGGCAGTAGGTGTCGGCCGGGAGAACGGCAGACATGAGGGCGAGCATATGGAGATCTTCTATAAAACTAAAAACATTGCTTTGCTTAAGTGGGGGACATTCTGGCTCTCGGAGACTCCTGACAAGCCGTCGAAGGGCTGGGACGGTGCATGTAAGAGGACAGCAACATGGGCACTTATGAGGGACAAGAGGAGCGGACAGAAATTCTATTATGTCAACACTCATCTTGACCATGTCGGAGTAGAGGCGAGGACCAAAGGTCTGGAGCTGATAGTTCAACGGATCAAGGAAATGAACAGGAAGGGCTATCCTATGGTGCTTACCGGTGATTTCAATACCAAGCCAGACAGTCCGATCCTTGATGAACTTGACAGTATGATGACGAGCGCTCGCAAGTCAGCGGTCAAGACTGACAACGGTGATACTTTCAATGGCTGGGGCAGAGGCAAGGGCGTGATAGACTATATTTATTATTCCGGTTTCAGTGCCTGTACTGAGTTCTCGGTGATACGCAAGCCATATCTTGACAGATATTTCATCTCTGATCATTTCCCTGTCAAAGCCTATCTTGTCTTCTGAGCAGAGTTGGGAAAATCAGATCGTGTCTTTGCAAGTTGCAAATTCGTATATAAGAGACAGCCGTCGCATTTTCAGTGCCGACGGTTTTTTCGTAATTTTGTAGGATATTGCGAAGTCGCCAATGTTAGGTTCGGCTTCGAGAAAATGCAGAATATATAGAGTTTAGACAATGGGAAAAATATGGAGAAATGTCCTTGCGGGCATAGGTATAGTGATTCTGTTTCTGGTCATTGCCTACGGTTTCGTTCCGCAGGTGCTTGACGGCAAGATAGTCAACCAGAGCGACATATCGGGGTATGTAGGCATGGCTCATGAGGCCAATGAGTGGAATTCGGCTCATCCAGATGATCGCACGGCTTGGACCAATTCCATGTTTGGCGGGATGCCTACTACCATGCTGACCGGCAATCCGGAAGGAGACTGGACACAAGCACTCTATGATGCTTTCTTGACAGGCAAGCGTCCTGCAACATATCTGTTCATATCCCTGCTCGGTGCATTCCTTCTGATGCTTGCCATGGATGTCAATGTGCTTCTTGCCATTGGTGGGGCTATAGCTATCACATTCTGCTCGTACAATTTCCAAATAATCCAGGTAGGGCACAATACCAAGATGATGGCCATAGCATGGATGCCTTGGGTTCTTGCGGCAGTTGTATATACATATCGTTCCGCTCTCGGTATGTATTCCCGTACTTTGTCAGGACGTCTTGGCTGGCTGAAGGCATCGTTGCTCGGTGCTGCCCTTTTCGGACTGTTTCTTGACTTCCAGATAAAGGCAAACCATATACAGATATCCTATTATCTCGCCATCATATTGTGTTGCTTTGCAATAGGCCTGTTTATCTATATTCTCGGCTTAAAGGACAGGCGAGTGCTGGTGTGCCGGTTCTTAGCAGCGTCCACCATTCTTCTTGTCCTTGGGATAGCAGGTATCGGGGCAAATGCCAACAAACTGATACCTATGTATGAATATTCCCACCAGACAATGAGAGGTGGCTCGGAGTTGTCTCGGGACGGAGAGGCCACGGAAGACAGAGACAAGAGCAAGGGACTCGACATAGAATACGCCACTGCTTGGTCATACGGGTGGAATGAGCTTCCTAATCTGATGATACCTGACTTCAACGGAGGTGCATCTGCAGGAGTTGTAGATCCACACAAGTCTGAGACTGTGAAGCTTCTTCGCAGATACGGCCAGACAAATGCCGCCCAGGTAGCTGAAAATCTGCCTACCTATTGGGGACCGCAGCCTTTTACAGCTGGCCCTATGTATCTCGGGGCAATATCGGTGTTTCTCTTTATACTGGGTCTGTTTCTGTGCAAGGGCTTTGACCGATGGTGGATACTCGCAGCAAGTATAATAGCCGTATTCTTGGGCGTGGGCAGCCATTTCATGCCATTTACTGAGTTCTGGTATTACCACATGCCCTTCTACAGTAAGTTTAGGACGGTGTCCATGGCTCTTGTTATATTGCAGGTTACAGTGCCGTTACTCGGATTTATTGTAGTAGACAGGATTCTTAAGGGCAGATATCCTGACAAAGAGTTCAGAAAGGCGATTCTGACAGCCTATATTTTTACGGGGATAGTGTGTCTTGTTTTCTGGCTGATGCCGTCTCTTGCAGGTAGTTTCACAGCACCTTCAGATGCTGGAATGCATCCGGAGATTGCTTCTGCGGTGGCTGCCGACAGGAAAATGCTGCTGCGAGATGATGCAAGGCTATCGTTCTTCCTTATATCCGCGGTTGTAGCGGTTCTGTTATGGGTAGAATATTCCAAAAAGAAAGCAGGAAATTCCGATAAAGGGGCTTTGGTTTTGGGATTCCAGGACAAAAACAAGGCGATGGCAGCCGGTGCCGTGTGTCTGTTGGTATTTATCAATATGTTTGCGGTCGGGAAGCGTTATCTGAATGCAGATGACTTCATCACCCCGCACAAGTTCAACAACCAGTTTGCACAGAGGCCTGTGGACAAGATGATCATAGAAAATGGTGACTTGTCTTCCCGTGTCCTCGACCTTACAGTAAATGTCTTCAATGACGCGCATCCAAGCTATTGGCACAAAAATATCGGAGGATATAGCCCTGTCAAGCTACAGCGTTATCAGGATCTTATAGATAAGCATCTTACGGGAGAAATCAGTGATCTTGCTAGAGCCATAAATGCGGCCGGCACTATGGACAAACTTGAGGCTTCGTTCCCTAAGGTCCCCATATTGTCTGCTCTAAATGACAAATATATCATCATAGACGGGAACAGTCCGGCCATTGTTAATCCCCATGCAATGGGCAATGCGTGGTTTGTAGACAAAGCCGTAAAGGCAGAGTCTCCTGACGACGAGATAGCCCTTGTAGGGACAGTGGATCTGTCGAGTGAAGCTGTGATCGGCAAAGATTTCACATGGGCGTATGATCAGATATCTGCTTTGGGCAAGGGGAGCGGCCATGAAATAGAAGCTAGCAATGTTAGCCAGGTGCAGCCTGAGGCAGAGGCTATGGCATCAGTAGATACGGTCTATATGACACAGTATGCTCCTAATGAATTGCATTACAGATATTCTGCTGCCAGAGAGAGAGCTGTTGTATTCAGCGAAGTATACTATCCGCACGGTTGGAAACTCTACCTTACAGATGCCAATGACTCAGATAAAGGGAGGGAGATACCCATATTCAGGACAGACTGGATACTTCGCGGGGCTGTGCTTCCTGCAGGTGATTATAATCTCAAGATGCGCTTTGAACCGGAATCCTACAAGGTAAGTTCAAATATTTCCAGAGCATCTTCTGCCACACTTTTCCTGCTGATCCTGCTTTCTTGTGCAGCAACCCTTGTCGGTCGAGGAAAGGATGCCGAAATATCTGCTAAAGGAATGAACGCTGGGAAATAGATGCTTGTATAGATGAATACTATCGAGAAAGCCATATACAACAGGACGGAGCTTCTGCTTGGCGAGGATATAATGAGTGTCTTGTCCAAGCTTCGCGTCATAATATTCGGAGTAGGAGGTGTCGGAAGTTGGTGTGCAGAGGGACTTGTGCGGAGCGGAGTGACTCATATGACTATTGTGGATTCTGACAGGGTCTGCATTACCAATGTCAACCGCCAGATGATGGCAACTACCCGGACAGTCGGCCAGGTAAAGGTCGAGGCCTTGAAATCCCGATTGCTTGAGATCAACCCTAAAGCTGAAATCGTGGCCGTCCAGAAAATCTATTGCAGTGATACTGCAGACCAGTTTGACTTGGACAGTTATGACTATGTGGTGGATGCCGTAGATTCCCTCAAGGACAAGGCTCTTCTGATACTTCGGGCGACGGCAAGTAAGGCCAAGTTCTATTGCTCTCTCGGAGCTGCTCTGAAAGTTGACCCACTGAAAGTCCGCGTGGCGGAGTTTTGGGACGTCAGAGGCTGTCCTCTCGGTGCAGCTCTTCGCAAGAAGATGAAACGGGCAGGCACATTCCCGTCAAAGAAATTCCTATGTGTGTACGATGATGAGGTCCTTCCGAACAGAGGCCAAAGTCGCACATGTGGTACTGGACAGTGCATGTGTCCGAAAGCTCAAGACGGACCAGGCGATGCGTCCCTGCTCAATCATGAATGGTGTTCGTCCAAGGCCCAGATCAACGGCACGACAGTACATATAACGGCGATCTTCGGGATGACACTCTCTGGGTTGATAATCAACGATGTGTATAAGAAGTTGTGTTGAGACGGTTCCCGAATTTTATTATGAAGATTTTTCTATGCAGTTTCGACTTTGGAAGAAGGAGTGTACTGGAGGTACTCGAAAGATAAAAATGACCAGGAAAGACCATAAGAGAAGAGACGAGTCTTTTCGAAACGGCTTCTAAGAGTTACAGGTAAGATTTGCCGGTCTCTTTTGGCTGTGGCTTTTTCATACCGGTAAGGTCGTCAAGGAGGTCCGCCATGCGACTTGTAAGGGCTTTTCTTGAATACTGCCTTATCTTCTCTTTCTTGTCTTCAGTCATGAATATGTCGTCTACATCGGTATTGACGTCTTCAGTCTGAGCCTGGCTCTGAGATTTGTAGCTCTTCCAACAGAGATCAATGAAGGCAGATACTGAAGTAAGGTCATGCCATCCGAAGACCACACCGGCTCCTGTGCTGTTGACAATAGATGCCATAGCTCCGTCTGTCTGCCCTATTCCGAGAATCGGATTCATACTTGCAAGATATTCGAACAATTTGCCCGGAAGAGTTGCCTTATACTCCGGTTCCTTGCGGAGGGGGAGGATCAGCAAAGACGCATTTTTCTGTTCCCGTATTGCTACGAGATGCTCTTTATAGCCGAGATTGACAAGATTGTCACCGAGTCCGGCAGCTTTGATGGAGGCGATGACGTCGGCATCTGTCTTGCCGCTAAGTCTTATATGGAGCATCTGTCTGAACTCAGGATCTTGGCTGCATTTGTCAGCAAGAGCCTTCCATATGACTTCAGGATTGCCATCGGATGCGAGAAGTCCGGTATGGGTAACGTTGAAATACCCATCATCATCAGCTTCCTGGGCGAAGTCATCCTCATCATATCCGTTGGTGATAAGCACTACCGGTGTCTGGGTCATCTTCATGAAGTCATCCCTGACAAGAGGTGATACCGCAACGACAACGGAGGCGGAATCCAGCACTTTTTTCTCGAGGATACGATGCCTGTGTTTTGCCCACGGAGAGAGCATCAAGTGCTTGAAATAGAACATCTTGGTCCACGGGTCGCGGAAATCGGCCACCCACGGTAGACCGGTCTTTGCTGCCAATGCCATTGCTATAAGGTGCATCGAATGCGGTGGGCCTGTGCTTACTATCGCGTCAACTGGGTGTTCCTCCAGATATTTACTTAGAAATTTCACCGACGGGCGGACCCACGTTATCCGAGGATCGGGGATGAAGAGATTGCCCCTTATCATCATGAAGAGTTTCTGAAGAAAGGATTTCTTGCCGCTGTTGATTGGATTGACTTCCTGTTGGGATGCGTTTTTATTGCCGGTGAGCATCCTGTACAGGGAATAGAATTCGGTGATATGTCTCTTGACAACGATAGCTTCGCTCGGGATGTCTTCTTCTAGAGAACGGTCAATTGCTGTCATCTCCGGGTTGGCTGGTGTGTAGATTACGGGTTGCCATCCGAAGAGCGGAAGGTATTTGCAGAATTTGACCCAACGTTGCACGCCGGAGCCCCCACACGGAGGCCAATAGTAAGTGATGATAAGTACTTTCTTCATTTATTTCAATCGGCTTCTCGGAAGTAGTTAAATATTTATCATTAATAATTTTCAATCGGCTTCTCGGTCATATTCCCAAAAGTAGCAAGAAAAATTGTAAATTTGTCTGATATGGCTAAAAAACAAACGGAAGATACACCACTGCTAAAACAATATTTTTCAGTCAAGGCGCAGCACCCCGAAGCTATACTTCTATACAGAGTCGGGGATTTCTATGAGACGTATTCCGATGATGCGGTATTGGTCAGCAGGGTTCTTGGTCTGGTGCAGACTCGAAGGTCCAACGGTGACAAAGATCCAGTGCCTATGGCCGGATTTCCTCATCATGCCATAGAACAATACCTTACAAAACTCATACGCTCCGGATACAAAGTTGCTGTCTGTGACCAACTTGAGGACCCACGTCTGACCAAGACTCTTGTAAAGCGTGGAGTAACGGAGATTGTCACGCCAGGTGTGGCTTTCGGCGAGAATATGCTCAATGACAAAGAGCACAACTACCTTGCAGGGCTTACCTTCTCGAAGGGACTTTGCGGGGCGGCTTTCCTCGACGTATCTACTGGTACTTTTCAGGTGACGCAAGGCACCCCGGAGTATGTAGGGACGCTAATCTCATCTCTTTCGCCCACGGAGATAGTCGTGCGCAAAGGCGATGAAAAGACTGTCAGAGAATTATACGGGGACAAGCTTTATATCTCAACGCTTGACGAATGGGCATTTGTCTTCGCGGCTGCCGAGGAGAAGCTCAAGAAACAGCTTCAGGTAGAGTCGCTCAAAGGTTATGCCCTTGAATCCTGTCCTCTCGGAGTCTGCTCAGCAGGTGCGCTTTTAGTATATCTGGAAGTTACCCAACATGCCGGACTGGCCAATATATGCTCTATTTCAAGGATTGACAGTGGTAGGTTCGTGTGGATGGATAGGTTCACGGTGCGCAATCTTGAACTTTTCCACTCTTCCGCAGGCGGAGAGGGGGTAAGTCTTGTAGATGTACTTGATAAATGTTCATCTCCTATGGGTTCACGTCTGTTGAGGATGTGGATAGCCATGCCGTCTATGAACCTTGCGGAGCTCAATGACAGGTTCGACATAGTCGGCTTCCTGTCCGGTGAATGGGATCGGCTAACCGCCTTGCAGTCATCACTTTCTGACATAGGTGATCTGGACAGGATTGTGTCGAGAGCTGCAACAGGCAAGATACAGCCTCGTGAATTGCTTCAACTTGGCCGAGGATTAGCCCAATTTACACCTATTAAAGAGCTCTGTATACAAGATAAATGTCCACCTTTGGCCAAGATAGCCGGTGGTATTGACGAATGTGGGGAACTGTTGGCTGAAATTCAGCGTACAATGAGCCCTGAGGCTGCTACAGCCATTGGCAAAGGCGACGTCATAGCATCAGGAGTGGATCCAGAGCTTGACAGGTTGCGCGAGATCTCCCGTGGAGGCAAAGACTATCTCCTCAATATGCAGCAGAGAGAAGCAGAGAGGACAAGCATTCCTTCACTCAAGATAAGCTACAACAACGTATTCGGATACTATATCGAGGTCCGTAATGCCTACAAGGACAAGGTTCCAACTGAATGGGTGCGCAAGCAGACCCTTGTCAATGCGGAGAGATATATAACCAAGGAGCTGAAAGACTATGAAGAGCAGATTCTCTCGGCCGAGGATAAGATCTACAGTCTTGAGTCATCCATCTACAATACTCTTCTGTCGCATATACGAGACAGGGTTAGGAATATACAGGCGGACTCCGCCCTTATAGCCAAGATTGATGTGCTTGCTGGCTTCGCTGAGACGGCTGTGCAGCGAAATTATTGCAGGCCGGAAGTCGATGACTCTCTAACTCTGGACATACGAGCCGGAAGGCATCCTGTCATAGAGACTCTCATGCCTCGTGGAGAAGAATACGTGCCGAATGACATTCACCTTGACGAAGATAGCCAACAGATAATCATTCTTACTGGTCCCAACATGTCGGGAAAATCAGCTCTTCTCCGTCAGACTGCACTTATAGTTCTCATGGCTCAGATAGGGTCATTTGTGCCGGCGGATTCTGCCAAGTTTGGATATTTCGACAAACTTTTCACTAGAGTCGGGGCATCGGACAATATATCCCGAGGGGAGTCTACTTTCATGGTGGAGATGCTTGAGACATCCATGATCCTTCACAATCTTTCTCAGCGCTCTCTTGTCCTTCTTGATGAGATCGGAAGGGGCACATCTACCTATGACGGTATGTCCATAGCTCGAGCGATAGTCGAATATATTCATGATTATGGAAAGGGGGCAAAGACCCTTTTTGCGACTCATTATCACGAACTAAATGACTTGGAGTCTATATACAAGGGAGTGAAGAACTACCATGTGGCGGTCAAGGAAGTAGGTAAAGAAGTGATTTTCCTAAGGAAAATAATGGAGGGAGGTACGGCTCATAGCTTCGGTATCCATGTGGCGAGAATGGCAGGAATGCCAAGGCAAGTACTCTCGAGCGCGGAGAAGACTTTGGCCGCACTTGAGTCGGCAAATCCAGTCAAGGAGAACTCTGTCAGAGGAAAGCCTTACAACGTCAAAGAGGGTACAGTGGAAAGTGACGGTTCACTGCAATTGTCCCTGTTCCAGTTAGATGATCCAGTATTGGCATCACTGAGAGACAGATTGAGGGCTGCCGATATGGACAATATGACACCGATGCAGGCATTTGACCTGTTGAGAGATATGAAAAAGGAACTTGGAGTGTAAATCCCGTTTTGCCCGACTCTCGAAAAGGAGGTATTAGAGGTACTGAACTGATGATAAAGATGAAAATGGCCAGAAAAGCCCATAAGAGAAGAGACGAGTCTTTTCAAAACAGCTTCTAAGTAAAACTAAATTAAACAAAACAAAACAATAAATGCGTGTAATTATGACACTTAAAAGACAACTGCTAACTTTGAGCACCGTTTTGGCCGGCTCTTTTCTATACTCTGCCGCAGGAGCAGGGTATGAGGTGAATTCGCCTGATGGAAGGCTTGCGGCCTCGATTGAAGTTGGAGAGAAGATAACTTATTCTGTGGTATTTGACGGCCAGAAGATCCTCTCTGACGCTGCCATCTCGATGAGCCTTTCGGAAGGCATAGTATTCGGTGAGAATGACGCTGTGCGCAAGACTCGTAAAGAGCTTGTGGATCAAGTTCTTCAGACAACCGTGTATCAGAGAGCCAATGTGAGGGACAATTACAACGAACTTACTCTGTCATTCAAGGAATTCGACCTTGTGTTCAGAGCATATGACGAGGCAGTGGCTTATCGCTTTCATAGCAGACTCAAAGGTGACTATACTGTGATTGCCGAGCAGGCAGATTTCAGCTTTGCAAAGGATTGGGAGGCATATGTCCCGTATGTCAACAAGAAAGAGGGATTGAGCTTCGAGCGGCAGTATTTCAACTCTTTTGAGAATGTATATTCGCTAGTCCGTCTTACCGAGTGGTCAAAGACAAGGCTTGCCTTTACTCCGCTTGCCGTATGTGCGGATAATGGCGTCAAGGCTCTTGTCATGGAAGCCGATCTGAGGAATTATCCGGGAATGTATATATGCAATACAGATGGCAACACAACTTTGTCCGGTAATTTTGCCCCTTATCCCAAGACTATCAAGCAGGGAGGCCACAACAATCTTCAAGGCATGGTTGAAAGCCGTGAGGACTATATAGCAAAAATTTCAGGAAGTCGGGATTTCCCTTGGAGAATCCTTATGGTGACAGACAATGACGCTTCTATTGCAATCAATGACATAGTATGGAAACTTGCACCCCCGCAGGATATCAATGCTGATTTTACATGGGTTCGCCCCGGCAAGGTCGCCTGGGAGTGGTGGAATGACTGGAATATTTATGGCGTGGATTTCAAGGCAGGAGTCAACAATGATACCTACAAATATTATATCGACTTTGCCGCTGCCGAGGGTATCGAATACGTGATATTGGACGAAGGTTGGTCGGTGAGGTATGCTGCTGATCTATTGAAAGTCGTGCCGGAAATTGATCTTCCAGAGCTTGTAAAGTACGCTCAGAGCAAAGGTGTTGGGATTATCCTTTGGGCAGGATATTATGCATTCGACAGGGATATGGAGAATGTGTGCCGCCACTATGCCGAGATGGGAGTCAAGGGCTTCAAGGTGGATTTCATGGATAGGGATGATCAACTCATGGTTGATTTCCATGAGAGAGCCGCTAAGATGGCTGCCAAGTATCACTTGATGCTCGATTTCCACGGGACATACAAGCCTACCGGTCTTAGCCGTACTTATCCCAATGTTGTCAATTACGAAGGTGTGGCCGGTTTGGAACAGGTAAAATGGGGCGATTATGATATGGTACGGAATGAAGTTCTTGTGCCTTTCCTACGTATGGCTGCCGGCCCGATGGACTATACGCAGGGTGCTATGCGCAATGCAATTAGGGGCAATTACCGTCATGTCAACTCAGAACCTATGAGTCAAGGTACAAGATGCCGCCAGCTCGCCGAGTATGTAGTATTTGAATCTCCGCTCAACATGCTTTGCGACTCTCCGTCAAACTATATGAAAGAACCTCTGTGCACCAAATATATAGCAGAAATCCCCGTTACGTGGGACGAAAGTGTCGCTGTCAACGGAGAGATGGGTGAATATCTGACATTAGCAAGAAGACGCGGAGATGTGTGGTATGTGGGCTCCATAACAGACTGGAATGCGAGGAAACTCTCACTTGATCTTTCATTCATCGGCCCTGGCAAATGGAAAATGGAGATTTTCCGTGACGGCCCGAATGCAGACAGGGCGGCTTGTGATTTCGTCCATACTGCGGCTGAACTTCCGTCCGACAGGATAATGAACATAGATATGGCTCCTGGTGGAGGCTGGGTGGCCAAGATTACAAAAGAATAGGCGATGCTGCCTATCAGGATATATTCCGGTGACAGGCCGGCAGGTGTCTCCCGATACCTGTCCGGCTTTAATTCCATATATATAGTCGCTGACCACAATGTGAGAGACTGTGCGCATGAGGTGGAGAAAGAGGTATGTGCTAAAGGTGTTTTCTTTATCGATGCATCTGAATCTCACAAGAATATGGAGACAGTCATGGACTTGTGCCGCTGGCTTCTCGATGCCGAAGCCGGACGTGATGCCCTTGTGCTGTCGATAGGCGGGGGCATTACTTCTGATATAGCCGGATTCGCGGCATGCATATACAAGAGAGGTGTCAAGTATGCCAATTTCCCGACGACGCTGCTGGCACAGGTAGATGCAGGGATAGGCGGCAAGACAGGTGTCAATCTCGATGGATACAAGAATATGCTCGGTGTCATACGTCAGCCAGAATTTACCTATATTTGCCATTCCGTACTTTCCAGACTCCCGTATCATCAGTTCATAGGAGGGGCGGCAGAGTTAGTCAAGACATTTATAATAGATAATAAGGACGGCCATTACGGCCGAGCTATATCACTACTGTCGAAAATAGACTCTTCCAATGACAAGTCAGAAGCCATATTGTCGGGGTCGGAGGGGCTGAATGTTTTGGCTTTGGCGGCTGCTAGAATAAAGGCTTCTATAGTTGAGAAGGACGAATACGACAAGGGAGAGAGGATGAAGCTCAATCTCGGGCATACATTTGCCCATGCAATAGAGAGGACTGCAGCCATCCGAAGCATAGACATATCGCATGGTGAAGCTGTCGCTATGGGTATCATTTTGGCAGCAAGATTCTCTGATAGGCTCTACAGCGGAGATATGGAGGCTCTTCTGGCGGAGGATTTCCGAAGGGCAGGGCTTCCGGTTGCTTCTCCTTTCGCAGCATCGGATCTGTGGGCTGATATCTCCAAGGATAAGAAAGCTGAAGGCGGAGAAGTGAGATTTGTCCTTATCAAGGCAATAGGGGATGTGCAGATTTGCGCTATAGGCATCGAAGAGGCCAAAGGACTGTTTGCATAGTTCCGGTGTCAACAGTATACATGACATACCGAGTATTTTGCCGTGGTGGCTCCAAAAATTTTGAAGAATGATTTGTACGACAATTCAGAACAAGAATGCGGGTGAAATTGCCGCTATCCTCTCTTCCGGCAAGGTGGAGATGGCGGAAATCCGTCTGGATAACTGCAAGCTGAGCCGAGACGAGATCGAGGATATATTCTCCGGTTCGGATATTCCGTTGGTGGCAACCTGCCGGATTTCATCCTTGAGAACGGCTATGGTGGAAAGCATGGAATGTGACAGAAAGACAGAGACGAAGGTTCTTCAGGTTGCCGAATCCAAGTTGATGACGGCTATCCATGCTGGAGCGGCATATGCTGACATAGAATTGGACGCCCCACCCATGCTCTCAAAAAGAATAAGAAGGGAGGCTACGGAATACGGCACGGTACTGATACGGTCATTCCATGATTTCTCAGGAGCAGATTCTATTGAAGGCCTCAAAGCTGTAGCGGAGAAATGCTATGCCCAGGGGGCAGATATCGCAAAGATAGCAGTGACGGCTGTTGATGGTGAGGATGTTGGTTCTCGAGTTCTATCTTTGTATGATATATTTGAGCCTCAAAGGCTTATAGCTTTTGCTATGGGTGAGACCGGGACAAGGACGAGGATTGAAAGCCTTGCCAAGGGAGCACCGTTCTCCTATGCCGCTTTATCTGACGATGATAAGGCTGCCCCAGGACAGATTCCAACCGAAGATATGGTCCGTGAGGTGTACAAAGGTTTCAGATTCGTAGGAGAGGGATCGTCTCCGGTGAATATGCCTTCTTCCAAAAGCTATGCGCAGAGGGCGATCATAGCCGCATCTCTTGCATCAGGAAAGTCCGTCCTCGGCGGATATACCCCGTGTGATGATACCGATGCTGCAATCTCTGCTGCAAGGGCTTTGGGTGCCCAGGTCAAGGTAGGTATTTCCTACAATGGCGCAGAGAAAGAAAAAGATGGATCTTCGGTCGAGATTACGGGTATAGGAGCACACGAGTCCTGTCTTTCGATAAAGACACTTGATACCTGTGAATCCGGGCTTCTTACGAGGCTTATGCTACCTCTCCTGTCTCTCTTGAATAAGGAAGATTCTTTTACAGTCGAAGGTACGGGCACATTGCTTAGAAGGCCACTCAAGGGGGTCAGACAGATAATGTCGTCATTCGGCGTCAACATAGAGAATCTCGAGAGCCATAGTGGCAGTAAAGGGCAGTCAGAAGATGATGTATTTGTGCCATTGAGCTCTCATGGGCATCTCCGCTCCTGCGATGCTGTAATCTCGGGTAAGGACGGCTCACAGCTTATCTCAGGCCTTGCTATGGCTCTTCCTCTTGCGGGCAGGGATGCAGAGATAAGGGTGACTGAACCCAAGAGTATTCCGTATGTGTTCATGACGGCCGATACGATGAAGCTCTTCGGTGTAAAGGTATGGTGTGACATGGAGGGAGGCGAAGAGTTCAGACAGAGTCGCGACTGGAATTATTGTGACGCACTGACTCTCCACGTGGAAGGAGGACAGTCATACAAAAGTACCGCGATGATGATTGAGGGTGACTGGAGTACAGCTGCATGTTTCCTTGTGGCTGGGGCTGTATTCGGCAGTGTTGAGGTCTCGGGCCTTGATACCAAATCTCTTCAGGCAGATCTCTCTATTATGGATATTCTTATGGAAGCTGGGGCGAGCATTTCCCAAGATGGTGAGGATGATCCCAAGGGCAATATTCATGTCAGGAGGGCTCCTCTTACTCCATTTGACATAGATGCTGACAATTGCCCGGATCTTGTTCCGATAGCTGCTGTGTTGGCCGCTTTCTGTGAAGGAGAGAGCCGTATATCTGGGATAGGACGTCTCTCTGCCAAGGAAAGTGACAGGACTAAGGCCGTATTTGAAATGCTTGAAGGCCTTGGAGTCAGGGTCAAGTACTCTGCTGACGAACTTCGCATAAAGGGGCTTTCGCTTGCGCACCGTATTCTCGGAGACAAAATGTTGCATGGCGGGAATTTCTCTTCCAGTCATGATCACAGGATGGCAATGGCATTGGCCGTGGCCTCTCTCGGAGCGGATTCCCCAGTCGTGATAGACGATAAGGAATGTGTAGCGAAGTCCTTCCCAGAGTTCTTCAGCCTTTTTGATTCGTTCTCAGGGAGGATGTGATATGGACACGTTCGGAAGGATATTCAGAGTGTCTGTCTTTGGAGAGTCTCACGGTCCGGCAATAGGCGTGACTATTGACGGGGTACGGGCAGGCCTTGATATTGCGGAAGAGGATTTTGTGGATGATATAGCCAGGCGCAAGAGTGGGGCTTTAGGTACGACAGCAAGGATAGAAGAGGATCGTCCCGAGATTGTCAGCGGTGTGTATCGTGGCCATGCGACAGGAGCTCCGCTTACGATTCTTTTTGCAAACGGAAATGCTCGTTCCGAGGATTATAGTCTGTTCGCACGTATGCCGAGACCTGGCCATGCTGACTATAGCGCAAATGTAAAGTGGAAAGGATTCAATGACCCGAGAGGCGGAGGGCATCTTTCTGGAAGACTTACGCTACCGATTGTGGCGGCCGGTGTAATAGCTAAGAAAATGATAGGAGGCTGCTCTGTTCGGGCTGAGATAGAAGAAATTGGTGGAGCACCGGCATCTCTGGCCAAGCAGACTATCGCGGAGGCGGTCTCCATGCATGATTCTGTAGGTGGCGTGGTACGGTGTGAGATAACCGGAGTGCCGGCCGGTGTAGGCGAGCCTTTCTTTGATTCGGTAGAATCGCTTATCTCTCATGCTATATTCGCAATTCCTGGAGTCCGTGGAATAGAATTTGGAGACGGATTCGCGGCCGCCCGTATGAGAGGTTCAGAGCACAATGACCCTTGGAAGGCTGACACGGCGTCAGAAGACAGCCGTCTTGTCCCCGAGAAGAATGGTGCCGGAGGTATCAACGGAGGCATCACTAATGGTGCTCCGATAGTATTTAGGGTCGCATTCAAGCCGGCATCGAGCATAGGCAGGCCGCAGAAGACATATGATTGTGCATCAGGCACTACTGGAACGCTTGAGATCCTCGGACGGCATGACGCCTGTTTCGTACTGAGGACACCACCGATCGTAGAGGCTATGGCAGCGATTGTGCTGGCAGATTTGATGGCTTTGCACTTGCAGATTTGAAGAATGTTAGGAAGAAGATGGATATAAACGAAGAAAAGGAACTCCTTCAGGAGATCACCACCAAGGAATACAAAGAAGGTTTCGTGACGGATGTGGCTCAGGATTTCATTCCGAAGGGACTCAATGAGGATACTGTAAGGCTGATTTCAGAGCGTAAGGGAGAGCCAGACTGGCTTTTGGCGTTCAGACTTGACGCCTATCGCAAATGGAAGACCATGAAGATGCCCAGGTGGGGACATCTTGACATACCGGAGATAGATTTCCAGGATATAATATATTATGCAGCCCCGAAGAAGGACGCTGACAGGCCTAAGGAGATAGATCCGAAGCTTGAAGAGACATTTGACAAGCTCGGTATCCCGATTAAGGAGCGAAAGGCTTTGGCCGGGGTGACTGCGGTAGATGCCGTCTTTGACTCTGTGTCTGTAGCAACGACATTCCGTAAAGAGTTGGCTGATAAGGGGATCATCTTCTGCTCGTTCAGCGAAGCGGTCAAGGAGCATCCCGATCTTGTAAGGAAATACCTGGCCTCTGTTGTCCCGTCAGGGGACAATTTCTTCGCTGCCCTTAATTCGGCAGTCTTCAGTGACGGCTCTTTCTGCTATGTGCCGAAGGGTGTGCGCTGTCCGATGGAGCTATCAAGCTATTTCAGGATCAATGCACGAGGGACAGGCCAGTTCGAGAGGACGCTTATTGTGGCTGACGAAGGCTCGGCTCTCAGCTATATGGAAGGTTGTACTGCCCCTATGAGAGATGAGAATCAGCTTCATGCTGCAGTGGTCGAGATAGTTGTGATGCAAGATGCAGATGTGAAGTACAGTACCGTGCAGAATTGGTATCCGGGAGATGCCAACGGCAAAGGCGGCATTCTCAACTTGGTCACCAAGCGTGGCATATGCCATAAGGGAGCTCACCTTTCCTGGACTCAGGTAGAGACAGGCTCTGCAATAACATGGAAATATCCAAGCACGATTCTCAAAGGGGATTATTCTTCTTCCGAGTTCTATTCCGTTGCTGTGACCAACAACTACCAGCAGGCGGATACTGGTACGAAGATGATACATATTGGCAAAGGTACCAAGAGCCGTATTGTAAGCAAGGGTATTTCAGCTGGGCATAGCCAGAACAGTTACCGGGGTATGGTGAGAATGTTGCCTACAGCTGAAGGCGCCCGCAATTATTCCCAGTGTGACAGTCTGCTCATAGGCTCTAAATGCGGAGCCCACACTTTCCCCCTGATAAGAAGTGACAATAGCTCTGCAATAGTGGAACATGAAGCTACTACGTCAAAGATAAGTGATGATCAGCTGTTCTATTGCAACCAAAGAGGAATATCTCCTGAAGATGCTGTAGGGCTGATTGTCAATGGCTATGCCCGTGAAGTGCTCAGCAAGCTGCCGATGGAGTTTGCCGTTGAGGCCCAGAAGCTGCTTTCTGTATCTCTTGAAGGTTCAGTAGGTTAATATGTGGTGAGAAAATGATGGATTGGATAAATTATACTTTGTTTACGATAGGAGGAGACACACCTGTACTTCTGATTGATCTGCTGACCTCGATAGTCGGTCTTACCTGCGTATTCCTTGCAGGACGCAACAACAAATACAACTTCTGGATAGGATATCTGTATTCTGTACTTCTGTTCCTGATGTTTTGGAACAAGAACCTGTACGCCAGTCTGTTGCTTCAGCCGATATCCTTGGGAATCAATGTGCTTGGCCAATACAGGTGGTCTCATCCCAAGAAGGGGGAGGAGAGCTCCGCAAATGCCTCCGACCTTAAAGTTACCAAGCTTACCTGGTCGCAAAGAGCGTTGACGATTGCCTGTATTCTTGCCTTGGCTTCTGTCTGGGGGTGGGTGATAAGCCTTTTTGGCAACGCAATCTTCCCTGGGAAGTTCCAGGCAGATCCGCAGCCATATCTTGATGCGTGCGTGACTATTCTCATACTTGCCGCACAGCTTCTGTCGGCCCTCAAGAAATGGGACTGTTGGATAGCCTGGCTACTTGTCAATGTGGCACAGATGGCGATGCATATTTCGGTAGGCCATGTGTTCATGCCTATTGTCTGCTTCCTGTACCTTGCCAACGGTATATGGTCGCTTGTCACTTGGTCAAAGCTATACAAGGAGAAGGCTTGAGAATGTGCTTGTTGACAGTGAGAGCGGATGAACGTTTAACGAATAAAAAGACATTGTTATGAGCGATATTTTACTAGAGATAAAAGGGCTTCATGCTTCGGTAGATGACAAAGAGATTCTTCGCGGGATTGACCTGACGATACGTAAGGGAGAGATACATGCTGTGATGGGCCCTAACGGGGCAGGCAAGAGTACATTGTCGTCCGTTCTGGCTGGCAAGCCGCAATATAAGGTTACTGAGGGATCCATTACTTTTATGGGGAAGGATTTGCTTGCTATGGCTCCTGAGGAGCGTGCCTGGGCAGGCATTTTCATGTCTTTCCAGTACCCTGTAGAAATCCCTGGGGTTACGATTACAAATTTCATGAAGACCGCGGTCAATGCTCGGCGCAAGGCTATGGGAGAGGAACCGATGAAAGCCGGTGATTTCCTTAAACTTATGAGGGAGAAGATGGCTTTTGTGCAGATGCGTCCCGAATTTGCCAAGAGGGAGGTCAATGTAGGGTTTTCCGGAGGTGAGAAGAAGCGTGACGAGATCTTTCAGATGGCAATGCTTGATCCGGTACTTTCGATTCTGGACGAGACTGACAGCGGACTCGACGTAGATGCCTTGAAGATAGTAGCAGAGGGCGTGACTTCCCTGCATACCCCGGACAAGTCATCTATTGTGATCACGCATTATAAGCGTTTGCTTGATTATATTCAGCCGGATATTGTTCATGTGCTCAAGAACGGAGTCATCGTCACGACTGGAGGTCGCGAGCTTGTGGATGAGATCGAGGATAAGGGATACGACATTTTCTGATGATATGGCAGCAACAGTGAAAGGCAAGTCCGGCAAGCCTGAGATTATAGAAGTAGGACATTATGTTGACCTGCCGGTCGTAAGAGGCGAGAGAACGCTTGAGGTTTCGGACGGGGAGATTGTCAATAGAGTGTATGTGATAGGCAGAGAATCGGAGGAACAGGAGAGGCTGAGCGATTCAGTCGTAGTTGTTTCTCGACTGCCGTTTGACAACATAGTGGTCGGTTCCGATGCTATGGTGCGCCTTACAGTCGTGATCCTTCCGGGAAATAGCATCAGGCTACCTCTTAGAGTGGACATGACGGGGGAAAATGCTGATGTGGCTATATCCGGACTATTTGTATGTAGTGGCGAAGACGTTGTAGATATACATACGGACGTGCGTCATAGGGTGCCGTCTTGCAAGTCTTACCAGCTTTTCAACGGCATTGCAGGCGGCTCTGCAAAGTCTGAGTTCGTGGGGCGTATAGTCGTAGCTCCGGATGCTCAGAAGACAGAGGCCTATCAGACCAATCACAATATAGTCCTTACCGCAAGTGCACATGCCGAGACCCGACCGCAACTTGAGATCTATGCCGATGACGTCAAATGCTCTCACGGTGCCACGGTCGGCAGGCTCAATGATGACGAGCAGTTCTATATGCAGTCTCGCGGCATTCCTGAGGAAGAAGCCAAGGTCTTGCAGATGGTATCGTTCGTTGCTCCGGTACTCTCGAATGTGGAGAATGCCATCGACAAGGAAGTCTTGGACTCAATTATAGAAAAAGCCATCAGAAGCCTGTAAGCGGTGCTTCTTGATGGCCAATTATTCCGACATTGGTGACTTCTTCCAGAGAGTTGTGCCTTATTTCCAAAGAATAGTGCCCAATGTTGCAGGATACAGGGATTCGGTTAGTTCCTTACAAGGTCTCCGAGTTCTATCCAGGGAATGGTAACCTTGATTATGCCCAGATAGTATGGGCCTATCTCATATTGGCCGTACACATAGGTCAGACCCTGTTCTGATACCTTGAAATTACCGTTGGGCTCTATATCCTTGATGAAGAGCGCATCATAAGCTTCTTGATCCGGCATGGCGTCTCTTAGCTTGGAGCGCAGAATAGTAGCCAAGTCCTCTTCGTATCCGGGAATGAAGAAGTCCTTCTCTGTCACCTGCTTGCCGGTCTTGAGGTCTAAGTTGACAGAAGTCTCTGTGGTTGAGCCGTGTGCCCCTCCGGTATACACGTAAGAGTAGGTAGTGTAGGATATAACATTCTTGTATGAACCTGAGAAATATCCGTCCGTTTTGTTCTCCCAATTTAGAGATCCTAAGTCCTCGGGTATAGCCTTTTCACTGTCTGAAGCAAAGCTCTCCAACAAGTCTCCTGCTTCCTTCTTGTATTCGTCTACAAAGTCAGCTGCCCATTTGTCGGCAGCCTTCTGGATTGTAAGTCCAGCATAGTCGCTGCCGAAGACAGAACCTACAATAATCTCGTCAAAAGCCTGTATTACATTTTCCGGAAGTCCGGATATGGGGAATTCTATGTTTGCACTAACGGTTACAGAATCCTTGCGACCGTCTGCCAGTGACTCTGTGATATCAACCTTGCATGTATCGGTCTTCATCTCTTGTTCATTGCAGGCGGCAATGACAGCTGCTGCAATACACAGTGTCGGCAAAATCTTGCTCATGATAAGATGTGTTTTAATTGTTGTTGATCTCTCTTATGTCCACTTCACCTCTCTTACTGCTGCCCATCAGCCACTGGCTATAATAGTCGGCCATCCGCCAGAAAAAGTATTCGTCCATGTCACCAAAGCCGTGTCTTTGTCCTGGCAGAAGAAGCATGTCAAATCTCTTGTTGGCCCGTATTAGGGCATTTACAACCCTTATGGTATTGGCCGGGTGCACGTTGTTGTCTATGTCACCGTGGACAAGCAGGAGATGACCCTTGAGACGGGATGCTATCTCGGGATTTGTCTCGATTGAGTATACAAATGTTGTGTCTCCCTTCTCGATTTTCTCCACAATGCCGTGATGCTGCTCACTCCACCATCTGTTGTATATAGAGTTGTCATGGTTGCCAGCGCATGATACGGCCACCTTGAAGAAATCCGGATATTGAAGAATCGCTGCCGTGGACATGAAACCTCCTCCGGAATGCCCGTGTATTCCGACCCTGTCGATGTCTATCCATGGGTATCTTGCGGCAAGCTGCTGTATTGCGTATTTCTGGTCTTCGAGGCCGTAGTCACGGAGATTGCCGTATCCGTAGTTGTGATACCATTTTGACCTGTCGGGGTGACCGCCTCTATTGCCCACAGTTATGACGATGAAGCCGAGCTGTGCGAGCCTGTCTGTTCGTGTAAAGCGCGAGCTCCACGATATGTTGTTGGCTTCTACCTGTGGTCCCGGATAAACATAGTCGCATATAGGATATACTTTCGTTGAATCAAAGTCAAATGGCTTATAGATCGCACCGTACAGGTCTGTGATTCCGTCAGCAGCCTTGACCTTGAATCTCTCGGGGAATCTGTATCCGGCGGCAAAAAGAAGAGAAAGATCAGCTTCTCCGAGGGTGCAGATACGCTTTCCGTCCGCACTGAACAGGGCCGATGCCGGAGCACAGTCAACTCTCGAATAATTGGCTATGAAGTATTTCCCGTCTTCAGAAGGGATTGCATGCACGTCCATGTCCGGCATGTCGAGAAGCTTAGGCTCTCCACTGTCCATAGACACGCGGTAGATGTGTGACTGATAAGGATTTTCTCCCTTCTCCTTACCACAGGCGCTAAAGAGAAGATAATCTTCTTTAGCACCAAGGCATACCACGTCATTTACATGATATGCTCCTGGAGTGAGGTTGCGGAGAAGATCTCCGTCAGCATTGTAGAGATATAGGTTTGCCCAGCCGTTGCGCTCTGACCAGTGGATGAGTTTCCTTCCTTCGTCGATGAGCCTCAGTGACCGGCTCTCCACGTAGGTATTCATCCTTTCGGAGATTATCGTCTTGGTGGAATCGCTGCCTATATCTATGCGGCAGATATCCATGCGCTTGAGATCCCGGCTCATACGGGTTATGTAGAATCCCTTCTCATCTCCGAGCCAAGTGGTGTTGGCATATTCCCGGAAGCTATTTTCCACTGTCTCAGGAGCATACTGGAATGCAAGATCCTGATCCTTGAAAGCCTGACATCTTACCTTGTGGAAGCTCCATCCCGAAGTCTCGAAGACATACATGTACCCTTTCGGGCCGGCCTCTCCGGGCATCTGATATTTGTAGCTCTCAAGGGTAGGCCTCGGCTTGCTTAGGGAGTTGATGACCCAGAGCTCATGTACAGGTCTCATGTCCCATCTCATTGCTGCTAGGTGCTTTGAGTCGGGAGACCAGACTACTTCCTGGGGAAATACCCTTTTGGTAGTGTCCTGCTCCGTATTGCCTGTGTAGTTGTTGGCTCCGTAGCTGAACTCCCTAAACCCGTCGGACGTTATGGGATGCTCTATTAAGGTGCTGTCCTTGGGATTTGCAGCCGCCTTGCGCATATTCAGAGTATCCATGTAGTAGAGGTTGGATCCTTTCATATAGACACCGGTGAGCCCATCAGGGGAGACATTTGCCCAAGAAGGGTATTTCTCCTTCTTCTCGTTCGTGTCATAAGTCAGGGTTTTGTCTGAGATACCGTATCTGAAATGATAGACAATCTTCTCTTTCTTGTCTTCTGACGTGGTGTCTTGTCTCTCCCTTGAACTTGTAATGTCGAACAAGAGAAACTGGTCATCCTTTGGGTCTATCTTCAGGTCTTTGAAAGGGATATGTCTGGCATCGAATGGGTCTCTCATTATCTCGGTAATCTGCATCGCGAGCTTATCCATGTCGAATACTTCTTCCACAGATCCATTGGGCATATTTGCGATGTAGTACCGTGTACCCTCAGATGTCTTCCACTGGTACATGAATCTCGACCCGTCCCTGAACCAAGTCGGTTTCGTGGCATTTGTGAAGACCATTCGACCCACCTTGTTCTGTGAAAATCTCTCTGCAAGAGCGTAGTTGGGAGTGCGGACATAGCGATTGTCGTCATGACTGTCAGACTCATTGCCGGCAAACGCCACGTGTCCGTAGAATGCAAGCGCACAGGCCGATATAAGTAATATACTTGTTCTTTTTCTCATATATAAAAGGCTTATCTGCAAATGTAAATATAGGGTTTCTTTGGAGATATTTTAAGAGACTGTATAAAATTTATTCAAGATTTGCAGCGGCCGCATGTGTGCTTCCGGCAAGATGCAACCGGGTTGCAGAGGTGGCATTATAATTTTGCAACCGTTTCGGAATATCCACGTCCGGGACAGTTTCAGAAATTCAGAAGCTGATAGACGATAACCAGCTTCGTATTAAATCAGAAATCAATGACACAATATTACGTTATTGCAGCAGTTGCAGTGCTTGCCTGTGCCTGCGGGAATGCAGGAGGCAGTCGGTATGCGTCCGCCCAAGAGGGGAATGAATATTCCGGACACGGTGCAGTACCAACTACTGTACATGAGTCAGAAGTAAGTCATGACGAAACGGTGCATCCTGACTATAGAGCAACGGCAGATAAGAGCCATGATGACGGAGATGGATATTCGCATGGTGCAGGGATTATAACATTTACGGTGGAGCAGGCACAAGCTGCAGGCCTTAGGACGGAGATAGTAAAGCCGGGACTTTTCTCGGAGGTTATTCAGGTGAGTGGCGAGATATTGCCTTCTCCTGGGCATGTTGTATCAGTCGTATCTCCATCTGACGGGATCGTAACCCTTCGCGGTGCAGCCCTTTTAGGAGCCGGTGCATATGTCCAATCTGCACAGACTCTTTTTGCTGTCTCAGGAAAATCTGTAGGCAGCGGAGATCCTGCTCTCAAGGCCAAGGCGGAATATGAGAGTGCGGAGAGGCAGTACCGTAGGGCGGAAGAGTTGCTGAAAATCAATGCCATCTCACGCAAGGCGTATGAAGAGGCATATCGTGATTATCTGATAGCCAAAGCCGGATATGAGGCTTACGACGGAAGGTCCGGAGAGGACGGAGTCTATGTGAAGACTCAAGACTCCGGCTCTTTGGCCAAGGTCTATGTGTCGGAAGGAGACTATGTGACACAAGGACAGAAATTGGCCGATATAATAAATGGGGATCGTCTTGTGCTCAAGGCCGATGTCCCATATAGGTATAATCCACGCCTTTCCGGCATAAAAGACGCAACTTTCTCTGCGCCAGGAATGGACAGCATCTATACAGTCTCATCGCTTCACGGAAGCAGACAGACATCAAGCAAGATCTTGTCTGGGGCATATGTCCCCGTACTTTTCTCCCTCAACAATCCAGGAGACTTGCTTCCAGGTATGTACTGTGACGTATGGCTCAAAGGCAAGGACAGAGACGGCGTGGTGACAGTCCCGGAGTTAGCTCTTACTGAGGAACAGGGCGTGTATTATGTATACGTGAAAGTATGCAAAGAAGAATACCGTAAGCAGGAAGTGAAGGTAGGTGCTGGAGACGGAATCCGAAGGGAGATTCTTTCCGGACTTTATGATGGAGACGAAGTCGTGACGGCGGCAGCCACACAGGTGCGTCTTGCTTCATTTGCCGGAGTAGTGCCTGAAGGACACAGTCATAGCCATTAGAATGGAGGATCATGCTTGACAAGATAATCAGATTTTCGCTCGGCAACAGGCTGTTTGTCCTGCTTGCCGCCGTGCTTCTTACGGTTGGAGGCCTTTACACTACGTTCCATATGGACGTGGATGTATTCCCAGACCTTAATGCACCTACAGTAGTAGTGATGACAGAGGCTCCCGGAATGGCTTCTGAAGAGGTCGAACGCCTTGTTACATTTCCCGTAGAGACGGCTGTCAATGGAGCCGCAGGTGTAAGGCGAGTCCGCTCATCGTCGACCGCAGGGTTTTCCGTGGTGTGGGTCGAATTCGATTGGGGAACAGATATTTACCGAGACAGACAGATCGTATCCGAGAAACTTGCAGAAGCAGGGGAGTCGCTTCCGACTTCTTGTGGCAAGCCTGTACTCGGGCCCCAATCCTCAATACTCGGAGAGGTGATGATAATAGGCTTGACTTCCGACAAGACATCCATGCTTGACCTTAGGACTTTAGCGGACTGGAGTATACGTCCGAGGCTTCTTGCTCTCGGTGGGGTAGCCCAAGTTACTGTCATAGGCGGAGATATCAAAGAGTACCAGATCTTGCTTTCTCCCGAGAAAATGAGATATTATGGCATCTCCCTTCAGCAGGTATTGGATGCTGCAGAACAGATGAATGCCAATTCCAATGGAGGAGTGATGTATGAATATGGTAATGAATATATCATACGTGGACTTCTCTCAACGTCTGACACTGGAGAGATGGGCAGGACAGTTGTCGGCTTCGAAGGTGGCTCACCGATCCTGCTTTCAGACATCTCTGAGATACATATCGGAGCTAAATCACCGAAATTGGGCACAGCATCTCAGAATGCCAAGCCTGCGGTCTTGCTCACAGTGACCAAGCAGCCTGAGTCTAGTACTATCGAGCTTACAGGCAAGATAGACGCAGCAATGCAGGACCTGCAAGCATCTCTTCCAGAGGATGTGGAAGTATCTACCGACATTTTCCGGCAGGAGAGATTCATAGACAGCTCGATAGACAATATACGCAAGTCTCTGTTCGAGGGTGCTATTTTCGTAGTTATCGTCCTTTTCCTCTTCCTGATGAATGTAAGGACGACCCTTATATCATTGGTGACAATTCCTCTATCTCTTATAGTTTCAATCTTGACACTTAAGGCTATGGGACTTACTATCAATACTATGAGTATCGGTGGTATGGCCATTGCCATAGGTTCTCTGGTGGACGATGCAATAGTGGACGTGGAAAATGTATTCAAGCACTTAAGAGCCAACAGGAAGCTGCCTCCCAGCGAGAGGAAAGGTGTCATTGAAGTTGTATTCAATGCTTCGCGCGAGGTAAGGCTGCCAATACTCAATTCTACGTTTATTATAGTGGTAAGTTTCGTGCCTCTGTTTTTCCTAAGCGGTATGGAGGGGCGTATGCTCAGGCCTCTCGGCATAGCTTTCATCACGGCACTCTTTGCTTCTACTGTCGTTGCTCTTACTCTTACTCCTGTATTGTGCAGCTACCTTCTTGGGGCAGACGGCAGTGACCGTTCCGGCAAAGACCCTTTGGTCGTGCGTAAGCTACGGTCAGTATATTTCAAAGCCCTGGAGTGGGTGCTTGCCCACAAGAAGACCGTACTTGGGACTGTCGGAGTCTTGTTTGTGACAGCTTTAGCCGTATTCATAAGCTTCGGAAGCAGTTTCCTTCCATCATTCAACGAGGGCTCATTTACCATAAATGTCAGCACCGTGCCTGGTATATCCCTTGAAGAATCAGACAAAATAGGTCGTCGGGCAGAGGAACTTCTGCTTCAGATCCCAGAGATACAAATGGTTGCGCGCAAGACCGGAAGGGCAGAACTCGATGAACATTCGTTCGGGGTGAATGTGTCCGAGATAGAGGCGCCGTTTGAACTCGCTGGCCGGTCGAGAGATGAGCTATTTGCGGACGTGAGGTCAAAACTCGGTAGTATTCCCGGAGCAAATATAGAGATAGGGCAGCCCATATCGCACAGAATCGATGCCATGCTCTCCGGTACGAGGGCCAACATAGCCATAAAGATTTTCGGTACGGATCTCGACAAGCTTTTCAGTATCGGAAATCAGATTAAAGGAGAGCTGTCTGGTATTACGGAGCTTGCAGATGTCAATGTTGAGCAGCAGGTAGAGCGTCCCCAACTTCAGATTGTACCCAAAAGAGGGATGCTCTCAAAGTATGGTATCATCCCAAGGGAATTCTCACAATTCGTAGACGTACTTCTTGCCGGAGAGGCCGTCTCGAGCGTTTACGAAGGTAACAGAGTATTTGACCTTACGATAAAGGCTGCTGACAACGAAAAGGCATCGATTACCCGTCTAAGAGACATTTGCATCGATACTGACAGCCTCCCGGTGCCTCTTTCCGAGGTGGCAGAGATAAGGTCGGCTTCAGGCCCCAACACAATAAGCAGGGAAAATGTATCCCGCAAGATAGTTGTGTCGGCAAATGTTGTAGGCGGAGACCTTAAAGGTGCTGTCGAGAAGATCCGCAAGACTATAGACAGGGAAATCGTGTTGCCGAAGGACTACCATATTGAGTACGGAGGCCAATTCGAAAGTGCCGAGAGTGCGTCTAAGACATTGCTTCTGACCTCTTTCATGGCTATTATTGTCATTTTCCTGCTTCTCTACGGGCAGTTTCGCGATTTGAAGCAGGCTTCAGCTGTATTGCTCAATCTCCCGCTTGCCCTGATAGGAGGTGTGTTTGCCATATTCTTCGCGGATAGGATCGTCAGCATCCCCGCTATCATAGGATTTATATCCCTCTTCGGTATAGCCACAAGGAACGGCATGCTGCTCATTGACCGCTACAACGAACTGCGCAAGGAAGGACTTTCACTGCACGAAGCAGTGTTGAGAGGTTCACTTGACAGACTCAATCCGATATTGATGACTGCGCTTACCTCTGCCCTTGCACTTGTCCCTTTGGCTCTTGGAGGAGACCTTCCGGGAAACGAGATCCAAAGCCCGATGGCAAAGGTGCTTCTCGGTGGTCTGTTGACTTCCACAATTCTCAACGGGTTCATTATCCCGATAGTATATGTTCTTATAAGCCGCAGCAAAGTGGCGGAAAGGGAGGAAACAGTATGAAAATGATATGTGTGATTGCGGCCGTCTTTATGGGGATAGCAGAAGTATTCGCCCAGGACGGTATAACCGCAATATTGTCTGAGATTGAGAACAATAATCTTGAACTTTCTGTCATGCGCGGAAAGGTCGAGGCTGAGAAAGCCGCTTATAAGGCAGACAATGTCATTCAAGGTCCGGAAATAGGCTTTGACTATCTATGGCCGGATCCTGTAGAGATCGGCCCAAGGAAAGATTTCTCCATAACCCAGTCTGTAGACTTCGCCTTTCTTACCGGAGTTGGCGGACGTCTTAGAACATCCCGTGCAGCCGTGTCCGACTTTGGCTATAGTCTCAGGCGTCAGGCCGTTCTTCTCGAGGCTAAGAAGGCCTGCATAGACCTGGTATACTGCCTTCAGCATGAAGAAGAACTGACCAAAAGGGTAGAGAGGGCATATGATATATACATGTCCTATGCTTCTGCTATGGAGTCCGGAGATGTGGATATGGTGGAAGTCAACAAAGTACATCTATCTTATCTGGTACAGAAAAATGCTCTTAGACGCAATGAGGCGGAGATTAATGATCTGTGTTCGATACTCAGACGACTGAATGGGGGCAAGCCTGTCGACGTGGAGACTATAGAATATCCAGTGGCAGACTTGCTGCCTGCGGATTTCGATACTTGGTTCAAGGAGGTCTCGTCCGCAAGTCCGCAGCTCATGCTCTCGAAGGCCAATGTCGATGTGGCAATGAGGGAGAAGGCTGTAGCAAAAATGTTAGTGCTGCCGGAGATAACCGCCGGATATATGGCCGAGCTTGTCAAAGGAAGCAATTTCAGAGGTCTTACTGTCGGCTTATCCATACCTTTATGGTCGGCAAAAAGGCAGGTGAGAGCAGCGAATGCTGGACTTGTTGCGGCCCGTACAGAGTATGAGAGTCAGAATGAACTTATGTATGCAGAGTCCAGAAGACTGTATGACAAGGTTGTGGCTCTCGGTGAGGTGATGGACGAGTTGTCTTCAGCAATCCCTCTCACGCAGGAAGCTGCCACTTTGTCTGCAGGCCGTTCAAAGGCAGGAGAGATATCGATGCTTGACGCCATTGTCGAGCTTTCTCTCTATTACGACATAATCGATGAAGCTATGATCGCACAGAGAGACTACTATCAGGCTCTTTGCGACCTCCTCGTTTGGGAACTGTAGTTCCCGTCACTAAATCGCTTCTCGCGGTTGTGAGAACAATCCGGCCACGTGGGTTACATGGTTCGGCGCCTATGAGTATGCCGTTTGGGCCGGAGGTTCACTACCTACCGAGGCGCAATGGGAATATGCTTGTCGCGCAGGAAGCACCTCGGACTTGTTTTTCGGAGATGAAAACTAACACCCGCGCCTTGTTTGCATTTTAAAATCTGTTTTGTTTTTTTATTTCTTATTTTAGTCCGCGATAGAAGGATTGCTTTCAGGAGATTTCATCACTGATATCTACAATCTTTCTCTACGGGATACAACCTATAGCCGCGCTCCAAAGTCATGTTGACTTTCGGGTGCGGTTTTTTCAATGTTCTCCGGCAATAGAGCTTTTGTGGCTTAAACGTTATCTAAGTACAGAATTATGTTGCATTCTCTTTGGATACCCGTTAAACGATGCGCACTTGATACTATAACATACCTTTTTGACGGTATAGTATAACATTCGGTAGGTGCAAAACGATAAATTTGTGTGCAAATCAATGCTACTCTTTAATGATGCGTAGATTAATAACAACCCGAGTAATTGCAATTTCAGCGTCAATCGTATTCTCTGCTGCCACATCTATTGCGGCTTCACGCGACAACCCGGCCAACGTAGGGACAATACCTATGTTCAAGAAAGGTGACCGTATTGCCTTTGTCGGTAACAGCATCACACACGGAGGGCATTATCACTCTTATATCTGGCTCTACTATATGACCCGTTTTCCGGACATGCCTATTTACATATATAATAGGGGAGTCGGAGGAGACACCTCAAGCAACATATACGACCGTTGGGATCTTGACGTGATGAGCGCGAAGCCAGATTACCTTACCTTGACATTCGGCATGAATGATACAGGCTACTGGGACGTATATAATACACCTGATGCAGACAGTCTCGCCGCCGTCAAAGTGACAGCCTCTCTGTCCAAATATGCCGAAATCGTGGAGAAGATAGAAGCCATGCCTGGCAATCCTGAGATAGTGATGATAGGCGGCTCACCCTATGACGAGACATCGAGATTTAATACTAATATCCTTCACGGCAAAAATGCTGCAATTCAGGAAATAGCTGAGGCGCAGAAAGATACGGCGGAGGCACATGGTTGGGGATTCGTTGACTTCAACGCACCGATGGTTCATCTTGCAGACAGTCTGCAGCAGATTGACACCTCATATTCATTTTGCCCTGCGGACAGGGTGCATCCCGACAAAGACGGACAGATGGTCATGGCTTGGCTTTTCCTCAAGGCGCAGGGACTTTCAGGTAAGAAAGTCGCTGACATAGAGATAGAAGCTACCTCGGCAAGAGCTTTGAAGGCGGAGAATTGTCGTATTTCTAAAGTGTGCAGCGAAAACGGGACTCTGTCATTTGACTATCTGGCCCAATCCCTTCCTTATCCGTGCGACTCCGTATCAGAGCACGGTTGGGGTAATATTCACTCCCAAAGAGACGCCATGAAGATAATCCCCTTTACGAAAGATTTTAACGAGGAACTTCTTACAGTGCAGGGGCTTAAGACAGGAAACTACGATCTCACTATTGACGGAGAGCCGATTGCAAGACTTTCTTCTGGGGAATTGTCTGAAGGCGTAAACCTTGCATCCTATACCAATACCCCTCAGTATCGTCAGGCCAGTGAGATAATGTATCTCAACGAAGAAAGATTCGAAATCGAGAAACGTCTTCGCGAATATATCTGGATAGAATACAATACGTTCAATGGTACGGACCTCCTTTTTGCCGACAATTGGCAATCTTTGCAGAAAGTCAATGATCAGGCCAAGAAAGATTGGTTCACTGCCGCCAGCAACTACTGGTATAAGAAAAGCTATTATCCAGGCATAAGAGAGACTTGGACCGACTATATGGACTATATCGTCAGCCGTATCTACAAGATCAATAAACCTGTCACTCACAGAATTGTCCTCGAAAAGGTTGACAATCATTGATAACAGCCGTGTTGCTTCTTAAATACAAACTCTAAACTTAAAATGACTAACAGGTTGATACAGATATTGGTTACATTTGCTGCTCTCGTCTTGACGAGTGTTGCTTCTTATGCAGCCGAGACTAAAGATCTCGCATCACCGGGTATCGTAATTCATAATTCGGAAGACATCGGTGCTCAACAGCCAGTTCAAAATATTAATGGTACAAAAGTCGGCAGCCAGAAGAACAGGCCGTATTTCGTCGACGGATACCACGGGGGAGTCTACGGGCATTATCCAGTGATGACATACACCAAATTCATGGCAGACCAACTCGATGCCCATCCTGATTGGAGGATTTGTCTTGAAATCGAGCCTGAAACCTGGGATACGGTAGCCGTAAAGACCCCGATAGACTATGAGCGCTTCAAGTCGATGATCTCATCCCCGAGAATAGAGTTTACCAATCCGGCATATGCACAGCCCTATATGTATAATATCTCCGGGGAAAGTATCATCAGGCAGCTCCAATACGGAATGGATAAGATCAAGTCCCATTTTCCTGATGTTGAGTTTGTTACCTATGCGGTCGAAGAGCCGTGCTTTACCAACTCATTGCCAATGATCCTCTCTCAGGCCGGCTTCAAATATGCTTCGATCAAATGCCCGAATACATGTTGGGGCGGCTATTCCGCTCCCTTCGGCAAAGGCATCGTAGAGTGGACATCGCCTGACGGCTCGACTCTAACAGCCGTACCGAGATATCAATGCGAAGCGTTGCAAGACAGCTCCGTATGGCAGACCATAGCTTGGGGTAATACAGACGAATACATACGTGCATGCGAGGAGGCCAGGGTATACAAGCCAGTTGGTATGTGCTATCAGGATGCTGGCTGGACCTATGGCCCTTGGCTTGGCTATGGTGACAAAGTGCGCAATAACTCCCAATACGTTACCTGGAGAGAATATTTTGAGATAATAGCTCCGGATGCACCGAAGGAAGTCTATAACATGAGCCAGGAAGACGTAAGAGCTGGACTCATGTGGGGCTCTCAAGTATTGCAGCGTCTCTCACGCCAGGTGCGCCGCACTGAGAACAACATAGTTATGGCCGAGAAAATCGGCAGTATGGAAACAATTCTTTCAGGCCGCAAATACAGACAGGCTCTTATAGATGAGGCTTGGCGTACACTTATGCTTTCACAACATCACGACTGCTGGATAGTGCCATACAATAGGCTCAACAAGAAAGGGACATGGGCAGACAATGTATCCCTATGGACAGCTGCAGCCGATGCTTGCTGCAAAGATGCCATAGCATCCGTTATTTCGGAGCCTGAAGAAGACTCAGCGCAGTACATCTCGGTGTTCAATACAGTAGCAGCGGCTCGTGAAAGCGTTGTTAAGCTGGGACTTGGCAAAGACGCTCCAAAGTCATTTAGGCTCAAGAACTCTAAAGGACACAACGTCCCTTTTGCCATAGAGGGGGATACTCTCGTTTTCAAGGCATCTGCTCCTTCATTCGGACTTGCCGTATACAAGATAGAGCCGTCCAAGCGCAGTTGTGCTGTCAGGACAACGGTATCAGAACACAGAGATGCTCCTGTTACTGTCAGCACAGACCTCTACTCGGTTACATTTGACCCTATTGCTGGCGGAGCCATCACTTCCCTAATAGAGAAAAATACAGGCCGCGAATTTGCCGACAAATCCTCAGAGCGAAGAATAAACGAACTGAGAGGCTTCTTCTATGATGAAGACAAATGGCTCTCATCAACTGATAGCCCGGCTGATGTGACAGTAGAAAAGTCAGACGGCATACGCACCAAAGTTACTGTGAAAGGCGAGATAGCCTCAGTCCCATTTGTTCAAACAATTATTTTCGAAGACGGCAAACCTCTCATCTCATGCGATGCGAAAGTATTTTGGAACAAGAATGTAGGTATAGGCAAATATCGTCAGAAAGATACATGGTCAAGCAATAAGAGGGCATTCTATGACGACAGATTCAAGCTCAATGTCCTATTCCCCTTTGCTATCGAAAACCCTGATCTGTACAAGGACGCCCCGTTCGATGTATGCAGAAGCCTTGAAGAAAATACTTGGTATGACAGTTGGGACTCCATCAAGCACAATGTCATATTCAAATGGGTGTCTCTCGAAGGAGACAAGTCGGCAGCCGTGCTTTCCGATCATACCACTTCATATACATACGGCCCTGATTTCCCACTATCACTTACTTTCCAGTTCTCGGGTCATGGGCTTTGGGGACGCGACTATACGATCGAAGGCTCTTCGCAGATAAGGTATGCGATCTTTCCTTATGAGGGCAAATGGCAGGAAGTCGGAGTGCAAGGACAGTCTGAAGGCTGGAATGAGCCTCTCTATGCGGAATTTTCCGCTCCTAAAGAAGAAGCTAGTCTGGTAAGCGTTGACAACACGGCATTGCAGATAAGCGCGATGTATTCCGTCGAGGGAGGCTGGATCATGAGACTCTACAACTCCTCCTCGGAAGAGGAAACAGGGATATTCACTATCGGATTTCCGTTCAGCTCGTTGCAGGAGGTCAATCTCCTCGGAGAGAGAATATCTTCAGTTGGGAGCAACGGAAATACATTTGCGGTGGAGATTCCTTCTTTCGGAATAAAGAACATTTTTATCCGGAAATAATTTGCTTCCGGCTGTAACCGATAGTCCGAAGTCGTGTCAGGTCAGCAGCCACAAGCGTATTTGAATTTTAAACAGCTTTTAAGACAAGGCAAAATATGTCGATGAGAATGAGAGTATGTAGTATAGCATTGATAGCAGCGGCTCTTTTCGCAGTGGCATGCGGAGAGAAGCAGAAAGACTTCACTCCTGCTGAGTATGTAAATTCCTTTATTGGAGCCAGTACAAATACAGATGCGGCCGGAGTCTATCATGGCCTTGGAAAGACATTCCCTGGAGCGACAACCCCTTTTGGAATGGTTCAGGTAAGCCCGAATACAATCACCGGAGGAGATAATGGAAGTGGTTACAGTTATGAGATGAAGACCATAGAAGGTTTTGCATTCACCCAGATGAGCGGGGTCGGCTGGTTCGGAGACCTCGGCAATTTTCTCGTGATGCCCACAACTGGGAAAATGAAGACAATTGCAGGCAAGGAAGACGGCAGCTTCAGCGGCTGGCGTTCGCATTACGACAAGGAGTCTGAAGATGCAGAGCCCGGGTATTATAAGGTGTTTCTTACAGACTACGGTATCAAGGCGGAGACTTCGGCCACACCGCATTGCGGCATAATTCGCTTCACTTTCCCCGAAAGTGATACTTCCCGTGTTCAGATTGACCTTGCGAGGAGAGTTGGTGGGACTTCTGAGAGACAATATGTCAAGGTTGTGGATGAGAATACAATAGAGGGATGGATGTTGTGTACTCCAGCAACAGGTGGTTGGGGTAACGGAGAAGGAAACGCTCTTTATACAGTGTATTTCCACGCAACATTCAGCAAACCTCTCTCAAACTACGGATTCTGGAGTGCTGATATACCAGATGGCTGGGTACGTAAGAAGGATGAGGTGGTAAGCCTGCCTTATCTTCAGAGAGTGGCCGAGTCCAAGATTATAAGTGACAGAAGGGAGATAGAAGGCAAGCATCTTGGCTTCTTCACCGAGTTCCCTTCTGCGGAGGGCGAGGAAGTCGTTGTGAAAGCCGGCATTTCCTTCGTAGATGTTGAAGGAGCCCGCCGCAATTACGAGGCAGAGATAGCAGACAAGGACTTTGACACAGTAAGGAAGGATGCGTACCGCACATGGAATGACGAGCTTTCTCGCATAACAGTAACGGGAGGAAGCGATGCTGACAAGACCGTATTCTATACGGCCCTCTATCACAGCATGATAGATCCTCGTCTGTATGCCGATACCGACGGGCGATATGTGGGTGGTGACTACAAAGTCCATGACAAGGAGTCCGGATTTACCAAAAGAACACTCTTCAGTGGTTGGGATGTGTACCGCAGCCAGATGCCTCTCTATACTATCATCAGACCGGAGATTGTCAACGATATGGTAGCCTCGTTAGTTACTCTCGCTGATCAGAGTGGCCGGGAATATTATGAGCGGTGGGAGTTTCTCAACGCCTACACAGGCTGCATGATCGGTAATCCGGCCCTATCAGTTCTCACCGATGCTTGGATGAAAGGCATCAGAGGCTATGACGTAGACATGGCATATCAATACGCTATCAATACTACGGAGAAATTTGGCAACTGGCCTCTTGGTTGGACACCAGGTTCGCTTAGCATCTCAAATACATTGGAATATGCGTATTTTGACTGGTGCCTTTCTCAGCTTGCCTTAGGCCTTGGAAAAGAAGAAGACAGCAGGCTCTATAAACAACACTCAATCCAGGCTTACAAAAATATTTTCTGTCATGACAAAGGTTGGTTCCGGCCTAGAAATGCCGATGGCTTTTGGGCAGAATGGCCGGACAGCGCAAGGACAAAGGAGTGGTACGGCTGTATCGAGTGTAATCCTTATCAGCAAGGTTGGTTCGTACCTCAGGATATTCCTGGCATGACCGCTATAATGGGCGGACGAGAGAAAGTAATAGCAGATCTTGACAATTTTTTCGCCAATACCCCGGAAGATATGCTTTGGAATCAGTATTACAACCATGCAAATGAACCAGTGCATTTTGTACCATTCCTCTACAACAGGCTCGGTGAGCCATGGAAGACGCAGAAATGGTCTCGTTTTATCTGCACCCATGCCTATTCCGACAATGTACCGGCAGGTCTTGTGGGAAATGATGATGCAGGCCAGATGTCTGCTTGGTATGTGCTCGCTTCATCAGGCCTTCACCCTGTATGCCCTGGAGATAATTACTTTGAGATATCAAGTCCGGTATTTGAAGAGATCACTTTCCGTACAGACCCTCATTATGCCTCGGGCAAGACATTTACAGTCAAGGCGATAGGCAATAGTTCGAAGAATATATACATCCAGAATGCATCGCTTGACGGAAAACCTCTGAATGAGCCGAGGATTCGTTTCGAGGACATTGCCAAAGGTGGGGTATTAGAGCTTTATATGGGTCCTGAGCCATCCAAGTGGGGCATCTCCAACAAAGTGGCAGCCCCTGCAGAGTAGGCTGGGATGACAGGTAGTGGCAGAATTCAGGCCTGCTGACAACATTTTAGTCAAATCTAATATACATTAAGACTAACAACATGAACAAAAAATCACTCACAAGAATCATGTGCATCCTGTTTGCTGTTCTTATAGGCACAGTGACATTGGCTGCACAGCAGCGTTATCGGCAGATTTCGGGCCAAGTGTCCGACTCCGACGGCGTAGCCTTGCCAGGAGTCGTAGTCATGGTAACCGGACAAGAAAGTTACCATGCCACTACTGACATTGACGGCAATTTCACAATGCAGATCCCTGAAACGGCCCGTTCTGTGGAGTTCTCATATCTCGGAATGGAGACTCAGAATGTACGGATCGGAACGTCCTCGACATTCAACATCAGGATGCAGACAAGCAGCTTCGGGCTTGACGAGGCCGTGGCTGTTGGTTATGGAACAATGATTAAGAGGGAACTCTCTTCTTCCGTATCGTCCGTCAAGAGCGACCAACTCAGCGAGAGAGCAACGGCACTCAACCTCATGCAAAGCCTCGCAGGTAAAGTCGCCGGTGTGAGGAGCGTCTCTTTCTCGGGACGTCCAGGAGGATCATCAGCACTGAGAATCAGGGGAATGGGCTCTATCAATGCGGGCAGTGACCCTATCTATGTGATGGACGGAGTAGTGGACATCAATCCTTCGCTCATCAACCCTTCCGACATCGAGAGCATCGATGTTCTCAAGGATGCTGCCGCAACTTCAATGTACGGTGCAAAAGGTGCCAATGGCGTGGTTATAATCACAACCAAATCCGGTAAAGCAGGCAAGGGCACGGTTACTTATGACGGGAAGACCGGTGTCAGCATCCTTACCCGCAAGCTTGACGTTCTCAACTCTGAGGAATTTATGGAAGTGCAGAAGCGCGCATATGATTACAGCGGAGCCACAATGCCCCATCTTACCACTCCGATGGAAAATCTCTTCTGGTATAAGAAAGATGCTTCTGGCAACTATGTGTACGGTGAGGACGGGCTTCTCATCGCATCTCCAAAATACGATACCGACTGGCAGGACGTCATGACACGCAATGCCCTTGTCAATGATCATTCCCTTTCATTTGCTACTGGCACCGAGAAGACTTCGGTCTATGCGAGCGTGGCCTATTCTGATATACAGGGTCTTCTCTATGGAACTGATTCGGATAGGCTTACCGGTACTATCAATGTGAAGTCACAGATTACCGATTGGCTTGACATTCAGGCTGTAGCAACAGGTGGAGCGACCGAGTCCAACAATGCCGACAGTGAGAACGGCTTCGGTCAGGGCGCATTGCGCAACATGATGGAAATGCCTCCTATCGTGCCAGTAAAATACGAGGACGGCACTTGGGGTCGCAAGAACGACTATCCTCTCGGAGAGGAAGCTGAGAACCCGAGACGACTCATGGATGCAGTGCATAGCAGATCCAAGACCAATTTCTTCGTGATGAGCCTTCAAGCCAATATGAAGCTCTACAAGGATCTTACTCTCACAGTCAAAGGCGACTATCAACTCAACAACGGCAAGAATGTAAGCTACGCAACGGAGAAAGGCCTTGTACAGCAGACCGAGACCAATGGAGGATATGCTACAATCGGATATTCTGATAGCAAGAGATGGGCAAATGAAGACTATATTACATGGAGTCCGACTTTCTTCGGCGGCAAACTCAAATCATCCTTCGTGCTCGGTGCCAGTTGGTACTATTACCATGCCGAGAGTGTTTCAGCCGGAGCAGAGAAATTCTTTGACGGATCGTTTGACTATCACAACCTTGGAGCAGGATCCGTTATACAGAATCCTGGCTCTGGAATGGACCAGAATACCATGAACTCCTACTATTTCAGGATGAATCATAATATCTTGAACAAGTACATGTTCGCCTTTACATTCAGGGCAGATGGAGCTTCCAACTTCGGAGCAAACAACAAGTACGGATTCTTCCCCTCTGCATCTGCAGCGTGGATTATCTCAGAAGAGCCGTTCTTCGCCAATGCCAAGGACTTCATGCGCAATCTCAAACTTAGGCTTAGCTACGGTTCTGTCGGCAACGCATCCATCCCCAACTATAGGACTTTCTCCCAGTATGCTACTGGTACCAACTACTTCAATGGTGTGCCTACTACCTTCGTTACCCTCTCAAACCTCGGTAACTCCGACCTTAAATGGGAGACATCAAGGCAGCTCAATGTAGGTGTGGACTTCAGCTTGTTCAGAAGCCGTCTCGAAGTGATAGCTGATTACTACAACAAGGCTACGACCGACCTCCTCTTCCAGAAACAGGTGCCGTATACTACAGGTTATTCTACTTCATGGACCAATCTCGGAAAGATCCGCAATACTGGCTTTGAGATCACCCTTACTTCGCACAATATCGATCACAAGGATTTTCAGTGGGATACGGATTTCATCTTCTCCACCAACAAGATCATAGTTGTAGATATCAATGACGAGGTGATAGAACTTGGCAACAATGCCCGTGCAGTAGAGGGAAGACCCTGGGGCGAGTTTTTCGTGCTCAATAGGCTTGGTACATGGGGTCTTGACGAGGTAGCGGAAGCTGCCAAGTACGGAAAGAAACCAGGTGACCTCAAATACGAGGATGTCAATCACGACTATGTGATCGATGATAATGACCGTCAGTACATGGGCTCCGGAACCCCTAAGGGCGAGTTCTCAATGGTAAATACCCTCTATTGGAAAGGCTTTACCTTCATGCTTGATCTCGGAGCGGTATATGGCTCGAAGATAATGGATATAACCACGACTATGATGGAGAACAGGCAGCTCTATTCCAACTCCATGAAATCCGTCCTCAATGCATGGACACCTGAGAACCAGAACTCTATGATTGCTGCAATCCGCCGTCCTTCGGATGCCTATTTTGGGGAAAATGAGAAAGACTCAAGAATGCTCTACAGCGGCAATTTCCTTAGAATCCGCAATGTGATGATCGCATATGACTTCAAGCGCGACCTCCTCAAGAATTTCAAGTTCGTCAAGGGGCTTAGTCTAGGAGTCAACGTGGAGAATCCTTATGTATTCTGCAATTATCCTGGATATGATCCAGAAGTTGGCGCGTTCGGCAACGTGAATACTGGCTCAGGTATCGATTTCTATTCTTATCCTAAGCCTATGACTGTGTCAGCCAATCTTAAAGTCACATTCTAAAGCAACACACAATGCGTAAATTATTATATATTGCGGCAGCTGCAATTCCGGCTCTTTTCATGACCGGCTGCGACAGCTTCCTTGAAGAACATCCCAAGACATTCTTGACTCCGGACAGCTATTTCACAACCGGAGACCAGATGCAGGCGGCAGTTGATGGTCTGTATTCATACCTCGATGATATTTTCGACGGCGATATAGAGGTCGGAACCCAGAGGTTCATTTTCCTTGAATACATGACCGGATACGGTGAACGTCCGAGGGCAGCTACAAGTTACTATCTCTCGCAGGCCAACCTGCTCAACGTAAGCGAGGAGAACAATAATCTCGAAGCTTTGTGGAAGACGGCATATACAGCCATAGAAAATTGCAACAGTACAATCGCAGGCATTGAAGCCTCGAAGGCCGAAGTGGACGCTTCGCTGAAAAATCAACTTCTCGGAGAAGCCTATTTCATGAGGGCATATCACTATTTCAATCTCGTTCGGCTTTGGGGACAGGTGCCTCTTAAGACAGACCCTACCAAGGATCTTTCCAATGTGCAACTTCCCCTTGCTTCTACCGAGACTATTTATTCCCAGATAGAGAAAGATCTTCTCCGTGCGGAAGAAGTATTGAATGGACTTGCGGTATCAAGGTCAGATGGCCATGTAGGCCTTGGAGCAGTCAAGTCTCTTCTTTCCAAAGTCTATCTCACGATGGCAGGCTATCCTCTCAATCTCGGCAAAGACTATTATGCCAAGGCCTACGACAAGGCTAAGGAAGTTGTTGAGACCAAGGCGTTTTCACTCTTCTCTGACTATGCCGCGATGAGGACAAATTCCAACACGAACACTGGCGAATGGATTCTCTGCATACAGAGAGAGGCAGACAAAGCAGGCTCTCCAGTACATAATGACTGTCTGCCTTATCCTGAGGTTGCCGGCATTTCTGCCAACTCAGCTTACGGTGGGGCTCTCGCTCCTACCCGTGAGTTCTACAACTCTTATGATGAGAAGGATCTGAGGCGTATTGATTACGGATATTATACTACTAAAGGCAAAGCACTTGACGGATCCGGAGACATAGAGCTCGGAAGACCATATCTGTACAAATATTGGGACGCTTCTTGCGCCACTTCTGGCAAGTCCGGTATGAATTACCCACTTATCCGCTATGCCGATGTGCTGCTGATTCTTGCTGAAGCCAAAGTAATGGCAGACGGCGGTTCTACCTCAGACCAGGCAGCGATCGATGCCTACTTTGCGGTAAGGAACAGAGCCATGAAAGAAGAGTCCAGGCCGTCTTCAATCGACTTCGCTACCGTATACAGGGAGAGGACATGGGAGCTTTGCTTCGAGATGCAGTCGTGGTATGACATGCTCCGTACTCACAAGGCGCTTAATCCTGTCACAGGGACAGTGGTAGACCTTCTCGGCTACCAGACTCCTGGGCACGAAGCTGCATTTGCAGAAGATGACCTTCTCTATCCTTATCCTCTTCGCGAGAAGAGACTCAATCCAAATCTCAAGCGATAATGAAAAAGGTGCTATCATATATATCCATTTTGCTTGCCCTCTGTGCCGTGTCATGCAGCAAGAGTGGAGAGGGCCGTCTTCCCAATATATTTGAAGAAGGTGGGACTCCTGCAATCGCTGCTGAGTACACGTCCAATGCGGATTCTGTGTTCCTTTCATGGAAATTTCTGAAAGACGTAGACTTTGACAGCTATCGGGTGTCCGACAAGATCGGTGGCAATAGTCTCTCTTTGAGTAAAGACAAGACTTCATGTGTGCTGACTCATGTCCCATACAATCAAAGATATGTTGTGAGGATATCCCTGTTCAAAGGAGACGAGGAAGTCTCCGCACTGGAAAAGGATGTCGTGATTGACGGTTTCGACAAGTATATTTCCTCAGAGATTATCCCCGACAGTGGCAGCGTCACAGAAGGAGATGGCATGTATTCCATCGCACTTCCTGACGGCAGAAGCATTTTCCTTATGGGGGACTCCTATACCGGGACTGTCTCTGGAGGAAAGCGTATTAGTGGCAACCACATGTATCGCAACACATATATCGTGTACGACAAAGGGAAAGTATCGGCCATCTGCAACGCCAATGGAGAGAATACCTCCGCAGCTGTGCCAGAGGGTGTGAAGGACGAGGGAAAGGAATGGTACTGGCCTGGCCACGGCTTTGTATCCGGAGACCGCCTGTATGTATTTCAACTCCTTATGTACAGGGCAGGTGAAGGGGCATTCGGCTTCGGCTATCGCAAGACAAGGCTGCTTGAATATAGCCTGCCGTCTCTCGCTCTTGTCTCTGACAGAAATATTCCGTTTACTTCTTCCGATGAGACGGTGCATTACGGTGCTGCCGCTCTTAATGACGGGGACTACATATATATCTATGCCCAAGTTGACATAGAGAACGATATTGATCCTGTCACGGAGGTGCTAGTGGCAAGGGCCACCCCGGAAACACTGTACACGGAATGGGAATATTGGAGCGGTAACACATGGTCCTCTGACAAGGACGCGGCAAAGGCTCTTGCCGGCTTGGAGACCGTACCTGTGTCTTCGCAGTTTAACGTGTTCAGGCTTGATGGCAAATACGTACTGATCACTCAAGACAAGACTTTCAACAGCGGCAAGATCTACACCTTCACCTCTTCATCGCCCTATGGCCCGTGGGGAGACAGGAAGCTGATATACGAGATCCCCGATCTTGGTCACAAGAACTGGTTTACCTACAATGCCATGGCACATCCACAATTCGAGAGGGATGGCATGATCCTCGTCTCGTTCAATGTCAACACCGATGATTTCTCCGAGCAGTATTCCAATGTGGAGAGCTACAGGCCGAGATTCTTCTGGATAGAGAAGGATATGATACTTTCAAAATGAATAACAAGATGAAAACAAGAAAAATACTTATTGGCTGTCTGTCCATGGGGCTTCTTGCAGCATGCAGCGATGTCTCTGACAAGATTGACGAGAATTACAACTACAACCGCGACATCAATTATGAGCTTCGCACTGTCTTGGAGAAAGACCCGGTGAATATCAACGGTATAGATGTATATCCGTATTTCGATTTCTTCAAGACACTTAGGCTCAATATCCACATTACAGACGGCAAGATGACAAGCCTTTCGTTCGACAACGGTGACATCCCCTTCTCGGCTTATGGCTTTGACATCCCAGAAGGAGAGGTCGCCTGCGAGTTCGATACATCAGTCAGTCCAAATGTGCTCAAAATCAAGGGCGCAGACAACGTCGTGGCTATATTCAAAGACGGAGAGTTCTATGTCCCGTTTAACCTTGACTGTGAAGAGATTACATATGAATTTAGATTTAAGGAGATAAAATAGCCATGTTCAATATTATCAAGAAACACAAAACCGCCTGCATCGCTTTGGCATCGATGCTCTTCATGGCGGCTGACTGCGTCATGAGCGTGGAAAAAATAGAATTGCCTGCCAATGCCAAGGTAAATACGGAAGAGACAGTGACAGTGCAAGTGAAACTCACCCCTAGCTCTGACGATGTCACGAAGTTTGCCTTTGCCGTGCTTGCACCCAAGTCTTGGAACTTGAAAGAAAATGCTACTCTTTCCCTCAGTACTTCAGGTTATGCCGCCCAAGGGTTTGATGAGGTTATCAACGAGCCTCTGACCCTTATACCAGACTCTGAGAAAGAGCCTTCTTCACAACTTACTTGGTCTATGGCCTACCAGAGTAAGATTGGGCTTATGGGCAATACTGGCCCTGTAGAGTGGACTGTGTTCAAGTCCTCAACAGAATTCCATATTGACGATAAGGTGAGTGCGGATCCTATCATAGGTACTGTGACCATGAAAATCAAGACAGGTGCGGACAATATCAAGTTTTTCCTCGGAGTTGGCTACTGCGGCACTCATAGAGGACTTATGACCGAGTCTGAGAATAGCGGTGACTTCCGTTATGTGCCCAATGAGAAGACTGCTGTGTGGGAAATTACCGGTGCGGACGGACCTTCTTATGACTATACTGTGAAGTCTTCCGTGACTACGACTCCTTCCGTATTTAGGTACGGTGACATTTTCTCTGTGAATTTCACTTCCAAGGGTTCGGCTCTTGATGGGACTTCAGAGGCTTGGCTTTGCGGCACTGTCACCCTTGCCGACGGTACTGAGAAGACAGTAGATGCTGTCAGTGACGCTTCCAAGATGGAGGACATAGGAGAGAGTACTTTCCGCAAATATATCTATCCCCGCCAATTCTTCGGCCTTGCACATGACGCTCAGATTGAGTCTCTCAAGGTATGGTTCGTCAATGCCGACAAGTCCGTTAAAGTAGACAATGACGGAGCTGGATTTAATCTCGCGCAAAGCAGCAAATAGCTTCTGGCGTTTGACACTACGAGTGTCGGACAAAGCATAATAATATAGGCTGAAGAACACTGTAATGGTGATTTTCAGCCTATTCTTTTTATAGGTAATGGGTAATCATATGGACATACATCGCGGTCGCGCCATATCTTCGGCCAGTTAGTAATGAGGAATACAAGTTGAGACTTAAGACAAATCCCTGTCTTCTACATTCTGGTTACCGGCTTTACATGACAGTTCTGAACGTTCTTTCTGATGTTATGTGTCAATCCGCTATCGGGATGCCAATACTGTTGGCTATGTACTGGTGCTGGAGGTTAAGTCTGGCAGTTTATTAGAATGCAAGAACCATCCTTACGCGATAGGTAGTGAAGAATTTTGAAGCCGAATGGGCTCCACCGTAAGTGAAGTAGACGTAAAAGGCTACTCCCGGTGAGGCCTCAGAGCTTGACCAATAGCGCCGCTCCTGAATGGGAAGAGTCCCTGGCAGCCTTGACAGTGAGTTATTTACAGTCTTCATCGTTTCAAGTCCGATAAGGTTTGATGTCTCGTTCGACCAAATATCTGGAAGATCTTTTCCGGCAAGAAGTGTCAGCTCCTTTTCTGACGGAGTGAACCAGTCGCTACTTAGATGCGGAGCTTTGTGTCTTGTCGTGTCCCGGTATATAGTCGCGGCTTCTACAGCGTCCACCTTGTATTCTGGCATCTTGCTGTTGAAATACTCTATCGCCTTTGTGTTGTTGTAGCCTATCGTCTTATTTAGAGGAGCATCTGCTTCTTTCCCTGTAGTGACTGGCAAGAACTCCTCCGGAGCCTTTTCCGCATTAAGGTCAAGCCAAGTCCCGACGGAATACAGAAGCTCACGGTATGCTGTCTGCCATCTTGTCGCGAAGTCTCCATCAAGCGAGGCTACAAGCCCGTGCCTGCACTCTGGCTTGTCCCGGCGAAGTGTCGTGTCATCCTCGGTAGGGTCTCCAAGCCAGAATACTATGCCGATACACTCCGCCCCGGTAGGGGATAGTGTCTCTTTTGAGAGCGAGCCGTCGGAGAAATAGTAGTCCCCAGTTGAGGCTTTATATTTCTCTTCTGTCAAGCCCATATCTCCATGAGAAGAGACTTCCGGCTGCTTGTCTTCAGAGGGACGGTATTGCAGGGATAAGTGGATTCCGGGGGCTGCCTTAAATCCTTTGTGCGTATCCCGGTTCTGAGAAGCTTCCCTTACACCGTTGCTCTGTGTATGTGCATCATCTTCATATTCCCAGAAATACAGCGGGTCTCCATCCAAAAGGCAGCGGACAGTGGGGACGTATTCCACTTTAAGGTCGCGCATATGTCTTCCAGTGAAATAGATTCGTCCATTGTCGTAAGCTGGTGATTGTGATACTACTACATCGGCTCTGGAAAAATCTGACACCTCGCTTAGATCTTCCGGAATAGCGCATTTCTCCCGGATAAGAGAGTGTATGTCATCGGATGTGGCTTCCGAAGTCGTCATGCCGTCAAGCAGGAATTCATTGTAAGGGTAATACAATATACATTCAGCAGTCGGACTTATCGCAATTGCTGTCGAAGCCTTGGAAACCGCTCCGTCCTGTCCTTGGACGCCTTGTCCCTTGTCTCCCGCTTTGCCGAAAAGAGCGAATCCGTCCTTGTCTTCTCCGAAATGTTCTAGAGGAAGGTTTGCTATCTTAATTTCACCGTCATCAACTATGAAAAGCCCAGCTTTATCGGCTTCGTGGAACGTCCTCTCAAGACAGTTTCCCGTTATTCTATATGCTCCGCGGGTGCTGTTTTTAAGGTCTTTGTCAGATGGCAGGCGCAGGCCCTGCATGTCGAAGCCTTCGTCTGAAATGCAGAAATATTCCACATCCATATTTTTTGCGGCATCGTCCCCACCATTCTTGTCGCATGCTGTGAAGACAGCTGTAACAGACAGGACGGCAAGAGTCAATGAAAGTGTACGTGCCTTTATTCCGGTCATCATTAGTTTATATTTATGATGGAGTTACGAAGCCCCCTAAGGTTCTGCAACACCTTCTTTACATAAATCCAGCATAATCGTATAGGGAAGATGCTCGATATCTAGCATTTAGAGAGCGATGCCGACTCTCATGGCGACCATCGTGCTCTTGGATTTAGTGCCTGAATATACGGTCAGACGGCAATCGCCACCGATATATAGGATTATCCGATGTATCTGGTAGCCCCATCTGGCAGCAACTGCTGCACTTACTGCATCAGAACTCTGGACTCGGAAATTCTGTCGGGTTATCCTATCTGCAAAAGGAGCTGTAACCTTGCCGAGAGTCAGGGACTGACCTGTGCCGACAGTATATGTCCCAGCAATTCCGGCTTCAAATGAATTTCGCCCTCGGACGGCTGCGTAAGAAGCTGAAGCGTCAATATTTATATTCTCTATACTCATATGGCTTCCTGAGGAATGTTGCTTCTCGTTCAGCCCTCGGAATAGCAGGCCTGCTGTGGCATTTATCCTGTCATCGCGCTTGGAGAATCCCTCATACAAGGCCGTAACTCCGTATTCTGTATCAGTCTTGCGATATACCTGTGCGGAAGTAAGTTTCCTGTATTCATTCCCGGCGGCATCCCCGAATATATTTTCTGTCCCTTTGCGGGTAAGAGTCTTAGCAACTGCCTTGGCCCCTATAGTGTGTCCGCTTAGATCGCGCATCCATCCGATCTCTGCCAAGATCTGACTGTCATCGGACCGGGTAAGGTCAAGGTCGTTGAGGTCCGGTAGACGCTTGTTGATATATCCGCCAAGATATGAGATGCTCGCTGTTATACCGCCTAAAGCCTTATTGGCTGGGACATAAGACGTGGAGAAGGAGCCTCCATAGGAATATCCTTCATAATCTGCCGCATTGCGCGCCCCGTCAAATCTCAGATAGCTGCTCCCAAGTCCCGTAAGTTGGAATGTCTTGTTAAGGCCTAATTCATTGTAATAGGATATTGTGCTATTCTGTCTGTATCTGCCGGCAGTTGCAGACAGCCCGAGTCTTACTGGTCCAAGCAGGACAGAGGCCCCGGCATCCGCCGAGATCTCAGCGCTCAGATTCCTTGGACGCGGATCGATTTTCCTGTATTCGAGAGAAGCTCTGTAGCGGAACTCAGCACCTAAAGTCCACCGCCCTATTGCCCGGGCATATCCTCCGTCAAAAAGATAGTGTTCAAAGTCTATGTCTCCTTTAAGGCTGTCGGCCATCACGTATGGCCCTATCTTGTCATAGTCGGAATTCTCGTTCCACGTGACATTGCGCCGTCGCCCGTTATAGTAAGAGGCTTCTCCCCATACCACGTTGTTCCGGTCTATACGCGAATATGATGATGCCTTGAATCCTAAGCCTCTGACGCCATCCCCTTTTTCTACTTGATAAGGTATCTCCTCATCGCTGAATATGCCGCCAGCTTCCAATTCCGTAAGAGAGTGATCGTAATGAAACCAGTTCATGGCAGGATTGTCATACTGAAGCGTCATAAATCTGTGTGCCTTAGACGTGTTGGATAATATGCGTGAGGAAACAGACAAGGTATCCCTGTCCGCTGCGGACAAGGATACCGTCATGATAGATGATAGGACGCAGACAGTGACGAGTTGTCGTGTAGCAGTCATTTCCCTATTCGTGGAATTTGTAATGAGGATCTGCCTTTACAGCCTCGAAATCAAGCGATGAATCGTTAGTGTCCTGAAGTTTGCCATTAGATAGAACCTTTCTCCTGACGCTGTAGCCGTAAGCTTTATTCTCACGGGGATAGTCGCTGATCGAGGTGAATCCCCTGTCAAGTGAAGGAGAAAGAACGAGCCACTGCATCTCCAGTCTCGGGGCTACATTCACAGCATCGAGCACCCATTTGTTGGGCACGGTCCATGTCTGCCTTGTCATCTCTATAGGCCCTGCGTTAGTGTTGAGGCTGTAGCTGTAGCTCTTTTGGTGTCCGTTGGCTGCATCGAGATACTCGTCAACAGTAAGTTGGTTGGACTCGTCATCCCCGAGCCTTACGAGTGCGTAGGAGCAGTTGCCCTGTACGGTAGGTGCGAAGATGGTCTTTGTGTAGCAGTACACTTTCTCAAGATTTGGGACGTTCTCGTTGTCTGTGTCCGTAAATGTAGGGCTGGTACTTTCATCGTACCACTCGAAATCGGCATCAGACTCGTCGAACGAATTAGGATTATCCTTGGTATGGTTACGGGCATTGTCCACGATAAGGAGGGATTCTCCTGGAGCTACGTTTACATTTGACCCTAAAGGAATCCTATACATTGCCCTCAGAGGTACCAATGAGTCGATGAGGTTCGGATCCATGTTGCCAAGTTTGTTATTTGTCATAATCGATGTCTCAAGCAGCGCAAGGCCGTCTGCACTCAATGTCTTGTCAGAGTTGTTGGTGATCTTGAAATAGCAGTCATTGTGATACTGTTTATGCTCTGGAGTCTCTGTACCTACGAAGAAGATCTCGCTGATGACAAATCCGTTGGCTACGCTGCTGTCATACATATATGTTTCTATGGAAATGACCTGGCCGGCGTCTCCGGAAGACAGAATCGGCACGTTCTCAGTATAAGAACGTACTTCTACTTTTTTTAGCTCTCCGCTGCTCTTGTAAGCGAAGAGACCGTCCATGGTGATATTGTACAGCCCTTCGGGCACGGAGACCTCGAGTACAGGATTTGCTACGGGGATTGTGTCGCCCTCTGCCTTGGTCTCAGGCTCGACAACTTTGATGGGACGTACCTCTTCTCCGGTATTGACATTTTTAAGGATAACGCTCTTGAGTCCGACTTCGCCTTCCTCGACTGCGATAGAAGAGGGGATATTGAACTGAAGTGTGGCTGATGCCATCTTGACTCCGTCTTCGTTGTGATCGCAAGATGCCAAAATCGCTGCAGTGGCAATGCCGATAAGTAGTAATGTTCTTTGTTTCATCGTTTTATAGTATTTATATTCTGATATTCAATTCCATTCCGAAATACGGGCTTGCTGGGGTTCTGCGTACCTGGACTCCGTATTGGGTATAGTCCGGGACTATGTCTATTAGCCTGTCTACAAATAGCGAAAGCCCTATGTAACGGGTAAAATCCTTGGTCAGTTTCAAGTTTACATACATAAAGAAAGGAGTTGTCTTCATTCTCCACATGATATCCGAATAGTCAACAATAAGATTTGACAGATATTTGCGGTAAAGTTCCGAATCTGTCTCTGAGGGGAAAGGCTTTGTCTGCCCTGAGACATCTATATATCCTATCGGTACTCCCTCATGCCGCTTTGTTTGAGCCTTGTAGAACCACGTACACTCAGCAGTTGCAGATATCTTCATCCCGAGTTTGGGTAGATATGTGTCCACTATGAAATTAGTGTTGAACTGTTGGCGGACATAGCCGTCATCGTATTTGTAAAGTCCTATATATTTGTCACTTAGAGCGGTATTGCCGATCACGTATGACAGAGCGTTATATACCGGTTGGCTGTTGGAATAAGTCGTACGGAACCAGGCTCCGTTTACTGTCAGCCTTGTATTGATCTTCTTGAACCGCTTGGAGGAGAACTGGAACTCTACGCCTTCCTTTAAAGTGCGGCTCCCATTGGTGTACTGCGAATATCCCCTCAGTACAGTATCTCTGACGCTCGGGACATCGGAGAGCTGCGGCGGACCTGTCAGTTCATTCCCATGGATGGCGGACTCATCGTAGTTGTCATAGATGAAGGGACGGTATATGGCAGCAGACCTGAATCCTGATTTCAGATCTTCGCGGAACAGTGTGACAGAAAGCCTGTTGCCATCGTATTCGAGGCCTCCGCGGACTTCCCATTTGAAGTTCCTTGCAGCCTTTATCCCGTAGTTGGTGGGATCTAGTATGTAGGACCGTACATTAATTCTCTTGAAGTCCTTGTTCTGATTCCAATAGTTCAACTGGATAATGTCGAGATACAGGAGATCCGGATACAGATGAGCCAAGGTCGGCATCTTGGAAAGCCAGCCTATACCACCGCCCAAGTCGGCAACAATCGTCTTCCCGCCTGCCTGCAATCCTGGTAATGTCCAGACTATATTGGCCCGAGGGTCAACGTAAATCTTCCCGTGAAGGGAATAACGGCTGTCGATATTTGCCAAAGAATTGGTCCTTAGACCTATTTGCAAGTCTATCTTGTGTCTTCCAGCAGATGCACTAAGTAGGTCCTCGGCATATAGCGAGATCACCTCGTAAGCCGGAATGGACTTGTATGTCCGCGGCCTTGTCATCCCATAAGTCGGATCCAGCGGACGTCTCATGTCATAGATTTGTCCCATTCCGAAATTCTTGGCATAGCTCCAGTTCGCCCCTGTGACAATATTCTGCCTCAGCCATCCGTGCTGCGCCGAGAACTTGGCCTTCAGTGACGCATATAGATTGAGAGGCTTGCCGTCCACCTCCATATGAGCCGTGTATTTGTAAGGAAGTATCTCGGCATCGTAAACGCCTTCAGTCATATTCGTCGGCACAATCCTGTCTCTGTCAAGGCCGATGAAGCGGCTTCTTTTGATCTTGTCAAATGACATATTTGCAGAGAAATTGGCCTCGATGCTTCGGAAGAAACCCTCTTCACTCCGAGTCAGAGAGAGTATGTTGTTGAGTCCGAGAGAAGTGTTGGAACTGCGATAATTATCCTCAGGCATTGTAAGCACGTCAGGGTCAGTCTTGCTGTTGTCGATATTGCCGCCATAGTCAAATGAAGACTTGAGCCTTAGTCTGTAGCTTTCTGCCGGATTCCAACTTTTGTCGCTCCTTAGGGAAAATGTGATTCGCTTGTAGTTCTCAAGATTGTTCCTCGGATCGACCTTTGAACTGAGAAAACCTGCGTCTGACGATATGGTCCATTGCTTTCTTGTCTCAAGCCCCTTACCTATAGAGAATAGTTTTCCATATTGATCAGCCTTTATTCTCATTGTGAGGGGTGTGGCCTTGTCTTTCCTGTTGATAAGCACAAGTCCGGAAGTGAGATCTCCGTACTCCACAGACGGGATGCCGCGCACAATCTCCACGTCCTGGATGTTGTCGGTAGGGATGCTTCGCATATCAACTCCTTCATTTACAGAGTTTTTATAACTGAAGTCAGACATATCTGATTTGATCCATTGCAGGTTTGCATTGGTGTTGACAGGTGTGCCGTCTATCACGAACTGTGTCCCAAGCGAAGTTGTCTCGTAGTCTGAGCTGCTTATGCCCGCCTCCCTAATTGTGATGATATTGGCAGATGTCATTCTCGGATTGTAAGTGGAACCTCCGGGCAGAAGCGAGAGAAGATCAGTGAAACTTGTAGGCTGAAGATGTTCCATGGCGGTGATGTCGATTTTAGATGCAGAGGTCATGCCCTTGGATTCCCTGGCCGTGACAACTACCTCATTGAGAATGTCTTCCGCATCTTCCATCGTGAAGTCCAGACTTGTGTCACTGCTTATCCGGATCTCTTTCCGGATCTCTTTCTTTCCTATGTAAGAGACTGTGATTCTGTAGATTCCTGAGGGAATACTTGAGATCTTATACTTTCCTTCGATATCACTTGCCGCTCCTTCGGAATAACCTGCCACAGATGTGAGTTGTACAGCCGCAAAAGGAAGAGGGGAGAGGCTGTCTTGCTGTCTCTCAAATATATAGCCAGTCAGTGTATGTCCGACTTCCTTTGCAGATGTTGTGCATACCGTCAAGAAGATAAATATTGCAAATAAGATACTTCGCATAGTCATAAATCGAATCTTCGCTTCGATATATTTGAAGCAGACCCTCTCAAGTTTTCCATTATGCAAAGTTCCGACAAAGCCGATGCGTCTACAATCGCAATTTATTGTGATTTTATACAGAAAAAACGTATATTTGAGATTGGTGAGTACCTTTGCCAATACAAATACTACGACGCAACCAAAATTATTAATATTATGAAACGAACAAATTTATGGCATAATGTAGCCGTAGTTTCCTTATTCTTTGGCAGCATTGTTTCGTCCGTCTCGTGTGCCAAGGATGACAACAAAACCCCAGATCCGCTTGTCCCTATAGATCTTAAGGCGGTGGCCGCTTCTCTGACAGCAGAAGGTGAATTCTCTAAATTGGCTCTTGCAAGTGAGGCTGGAGATACTCTCATGCTTAGTCTGGATGCTAATAAACTGTCTGAAGGAGAAATTGCAGTAGAAGGAGAGCAAGGAAAGAAAATTATCGAGAGTGGAAGTTTCTTTAGACCGGCAGGCGGTGATCCGCAGAGCATTCTTTCCGGCAAGGCAAATATCGGAGTGAAGCCTGGGGATGCATTTTCAGCTATATTTTCCGGTTCTTTTATTTTGGATTCCGGTACCGAACTTATCCTGACATCTGATGTGGTAAGTCCGGTCATGTTGACAAAATATGTGCTTACGGCTGCCGAGATTATGTATTATGGAATCACGGATGATAAAAAGAATTCACTCTTCTGCATATATGTCAAGGATTTTCCTAAAGTTCAGGTAATGAATGGCTGTATCTATGCCACAGTTCCTCTTATTGAGGGTCATAAAAACGGAGACACGTCCGACCTTATCTTACCTGATGGGGAATATGTATCAGCCCCAGGTACATATGAGCCATTTACTTTCAACGACAAGGATGCTGAGTCAATGAAGGGCTTTTGGTATGATATTGACTCGGAACGAGATCCTATCCGCGTAACCCATTATGTAAAGTCGGGTAAGTTTACTGTGAGCCGGAGTGGTAAATATTACAAGATGGCCGGTACTTTCATGGAGACGGATACAGAGGGTATCATATTCGAGTATGCTGGAGAGCCTACTGTCGATGATTATTCATATTGAACTCTGTCGTACTTTTGAAGCAGTTTATTTTTCATCTTTGTCATCAACCCAGTACCTCCAATACACTCTTTCTTCCAAAGTCGAGGCTGCCTCGAATAAGCCTCATAATAAAAATCGGGAACCATTTCAAAATAGCTTCTAAACACTAAATTATTATGTTATTACATATTTACGCTAACCGGACCCTCTCTGTAATAAGGGGAATATCAAGTGGTCTTGCCATAGTTTCGGCCATAGTTACTATCTTCGCGAGCCTATGTTCATGTGATCCTTCTGACAAAAATGAGCCGGCAGTGCCTGTGATCGAAGGCGAGGATCTCTCGGCTTCCGGTACGGCAAACTGCTATATCGCAGAGCCCTCAAGCAAGGTGTCTTTCGATGCCACTGTCAAAGGCAATTCGACAACAGAGAAAATCGCAGGTGCTGTCTCGGCTTCTCTTGTATGGCAGGACGCAGTTGCTCTTGTCAAGGAAGTAAAGTATGACAAAGTACTTGGACGTATCAATGTCAGTATAGGAGATGGAAGGGGTAATGCAGTCGTGTCGGTAAATGACGCCTCGGGTAAAGTCCTTTGGAGTTGGCATCTATGGATATGCAAATACAATCCGCAGGAAAGCCTCTATCAGACTAAGGCAGACGAGTCAGGGGTATCGTGGCTTTTCATGGATCGCAATATTGGTGCTACAAGCATCAACCGCTCTGAGATAGAGAGCCACGGATTGATCTATCAGTGGGGCAGGAAGGACCCGTTTCCTGGAGCAAAGTCATTTACTGTACAGAATGTAGACTACAGCTATCAAGAAGACGGAGAGACTACTCTGTATGATATCTCAGGCAAGCCTCTTCCCAAAATCCGTGAATTGGCTGCTTTCCATGGCTCATTGCAGGCTTCCATAGAGAATCCCATGAAATTCTACGCAGTCGCATTCAAGGACACAGTGGATGCGGATGGCAACCCAGTGCAGGAGAGTGACTATCCGAGCCGAGATTGGACAGATGTCTCTAATGATGATTTCTGGGGAGGAGTCTCAGGCTCAAAGACTATCTATGACCCCTGCCCTGTCGGCTACAAAGTTCCTGTATTTGTCGGTGAATCATCGCCTTACGCCTGGATGGTATTTGCAGAGATGCAGTGGGACAAGACCAACAGTGGCGCATTGCAGGATGGGCAGTGGTTTCCGGCGGGAGGTACAAGGGTCTATGCTTCTGGTGGACTTGACTATCCAGAGGCCAATCCCTATGCTGGGATATGGACCGGTACTGCAGTAAAGCCTGGCACGACAAGTCAAGTCGTATACGGACAGTATATGTTCATCATCAATAATCGTCGCATGTACAAGGTTATCAATGATGTACGTTCTCAAGGTATGAATGTCCGCTGTGTGAGAGAGTAGCTATCTGTTCTGCTACAGATCCCAGGCCGCGGCCGTATAGTCCTCAATAAACTCAATAAAAATAATAAGGGGCTTGACTAATGCTTTTTAGTCAGCCCCTTTTATCATTTACTCCGAGTAGTCGGAGTATGTGAGTGGTCCGGAATAATGTCCTTGGAAGAATTTCTTTGCGGAGTCATCCCTGAACTTGAAATCTATGTTGTAAGTCTCGCCTGATCTGGCAATTTTTGCCCATCCGATCTGAGCTTTGGCAATAGGTTCCCAGTTAATTGCGCAGCCACTTCCATACATAATTTCATCACCTCCGGGTACTATGGTAAAAGGATGGAAATGAGCCTTGTCAAATGAGTACATTACCTTGTAGGTGCCGTCCGGAAGAGCATTCCTTACATCTGATGCCGTGTTTAGATCAATATATAGCAACTGTCCGTCACCAGTGTATTCGTATAGGTCAACACTTTCATCTGCAAGATAGACGCTCCATCCCGCGTAGTCTGTGCCGGTGTCCCCATAAGTTTGGTGATTGTAAAAGTCCAGTGTCCCGTGGCTGAGGTTTTTCATCTCTATAACCTCGTATGAGTCATAGTTATGAGCATAGTTTTCTACAGGGATTTTCCCATTGTATGAGAATGTAAACTGCTTGTCTGCTACGCTTACATAGGCGGAGATACTGTATATATCCCCCTCTACATCAACGATTATAGTGCCACCATCGACAATCAGGCTCTCCCCGTTGTCATATATGAAAGTGCCCCAAAGGCCTCCAACTCCGAAGTCATCACCTTGCTCGAAAGTGCCAGCCTCGTGAGTATCCTTGCTTACTGTGAATGTGCCAGATTGGAGCTTCTCTGATGGAGTTGTATTCAACTCCATGAACAAGGCCTTGCCGTCTCCAGAGAAAGTCCCATCGTTATATACGGTATTGCCGGTGGTCAAATATATCCAGAAAGAATCTGTACCGGCCATATAGTAATTCCCATAATAATAACCGGCGGCATTGTTACTCGTCTCTTCCACTGCCGTCCAACCTTCTGGAGATACTTTCACAGTGCATTGGGCAGTAAGGTCACCAGCTTTTGCAGTCACTGTCGCAATGCCAGGATTCACAGCCGTGATATCCATCCCGTCAGCTTTCAGTACTGTCTCGTCGCTTGTAGTCAGGACCGCCTGTACTGTCGCTCCATTAGGCACGACCGTGAGTTCAAGAGTCTTTGTCTGACCTGCCTGCAGGGCCAGGGTCTCTTCGGTGAAGTGTATGGCCGAAGCCTTGGGGGCCTCTTCGCTTTTGTCCTCATCGCAGCCAACAAGTGCCACAGATGCCGCCACCACAGAGAGCGCGGCCAGGATTCTAAGGTTAGTCATAATGTTTAGTTCTAAAAATATTTATGACGTAAAGATAGCAAAAAAACCTTAACTATTTTTACTATCTTCGACTTTCGTGAATTCTAGAAAAGAATATTAAGGCTGGCGTTCACGGCCAATGTTAAAATATTTTCAATGAAGATAGACGACTTAATTATACCTAAAAGAAGGCTTCCTTTCAAAGATCATGACAGCGCGGTGGCAGAGCTGCAGGCGAGATCGCTTCTGTCCCGAGGAGTAGCGCCAGGTACGGTTGCTGCTATTACGGGGCTCTCTCTTGACAGGGTCAATCAAATCGCAGCTGATGATTTCAGAGGCAATTGAATTTACCGCCTGGGTTGTGGGCGACCTTCATATGCTTATATTTAGATCAATCGCATCTGATTTTTTGTCTCCTTATGGCTATGAAGAGGACTGTCGAACATCTGAAACTTTGTTTTGTTACCCCAGTACTCTCACAGCAGTGGACGGGGGCTTCGTAAAATTTAAAGTTGACTCAAAAACACATAAAATATTGGTATTTGAGAAATTATGTGTAAATTTGTAGCCCCCAAAAGTGGGGGATGGAACATAAATTACAGATTAACAATCATTTATGCCTACAATTCAACAATTAGTTCGCAAAGGGCGCGAGGTCATTGCTGTGAAGAGCAAGTCCCGTGCGTTGGATGCGTGTCCTCAGAAGAGGGGCGTTTGCGTGCGTGTGTACACAACCACACCTAAGAAACCTAACTCAGCTATGCGTAAGGTTGCGCGTGTACGTCTCACCAACACCAAAGAGGTCAACGCATACATACCCGGCGAGGGCCACAACCTCCAGGAGCACTCTATCGTGCTTGTTAGGGGCGGTCGTGTAAAGGACCTTCCGGGTGTTCGTTACCACATCCTTAGAGGAGCTTTGGATACGGCAGGTGTAGAAGGCAGGACTCAGTCTCGCTCTCTGTACGGTGCCAAGAGGCCGAAGAAATCTAAGAAGTAATTTTCATTATCATTAACTCAAAACAAAATGAGAAAATCGAAGCCTAAGAAGAGGATTCTACTTCCTGATCCTAAGTTTCACGATGCAAATGTTACTCGCTTCGTGAACAATCTTATGTTGCAGGGAAAGAAGAGTATCGCGTATTCTATTTTTTACGATGCCATTGACATGGTAGGCGAGAAGATGAAAGATTCTGACAAGGCTCCTCTAGATATTTGGAGGAAGGCTCTCGAGAATGTGACACCTCAGATCGAGGTTAAGAGTCGCAGGGTCGGTGGAGCTAACTTCCAGGTGCCTACGGAGTTGAGACCGGAAAGGAAAATCTCGCTCTCTATGAAGAACCTGATACTTTTCGCCCGCAAGCGTTCCGGCCACTCCATGGCAGAGAAACTTTGCGCCGAGATCGTTGCCGCTTACAACAACGAGGGTGGCGCATACAAGAGAAAAGAAGATATGCATAAGATGGCAGAGGCCAACAAGGCATTTGCTCACTTCCGTTTCTAATTCTTTTGACTAATGGCAAAAAGAGATCTTAAATTCACCAGAAATATCGGTATCATGGCTCATATTGATGCCGGTAAGACAACCACGTCCGAGCGTATCCTCTACTACACCGGAAAGATCCACAAGATCGGTGAGGTGCATGACGGAGGTGCTACAATGGACTGGATGGTACAGGAGCAGGAAAGAGGTATCACCATCACTTCCGCTGCAACTACCGCATTCTGGCATTACAACGGAAATGTATATCAGCTGAACCTTATCGATACCCCAGGCCACGTTGACTTCACCGTTGAAGTAGAGCGTTCGCTCCGTGTGCTTGACGGTACTATCGCTACATTCGATGCGGTAGGCAAAGTTCAGCCACAGTCTGAGACCGTATGGCGTCAGGCTGACAAGTTCGGCGTACCGAAAATAGCCTATGTCAACAAGATGGACAGGGTCGGTGCCGACTTCCTCGGATGTGTCAAGGATATCAAGGATAAGTTGGGAGCTACAGCAGTTCCTATCAGTCTTCCTATCGGTTCCGAAGACAAGTTTGTCGGAATCGTTGACCTTATCGACAGAAAAGCAATCGCATATGATGCGGACAACACAGAAGTCATAAACTATCATGAGATTCCTATCCCTGAAGATATGAAGGGTGAGGTCGAGCTCTGGAGAGACCGTCTTGTAGAAGCTGCTGCAGAATGCGACGATGCCTTGATGGAGAAATATTTCGAGGATCCCAATTCCCTTACAAAAGACGAGATTATAGCAGCTATCCGCAAGGGCACGATCGCCATGAAGATAGTTCCTGCTACCTGCGGTTCCTCTTACAAGGACAAGGGTGTACAGTTCCTTCTCGATGCAGTCGTAAGGTATCTGCCTTCTCCTATCGATATCGGAGCTGTAAAGGGCACCAATCCTGAGACAGGAGAAGAGGTCTTGGTAAAGCCTGATGCAAAAGAGCCGTTCTGCGGACTCGTCTTCAAGATTGCTACAGACCCCTTTGTCGGCCGTCTTGCATATATCAGAGCTTATTCAGGACATCTTGATGCCGGCTCATATGTGCTCAATACACGTACAGGCAAGAAAGAAAGAGTAGCCCGTCTGTACCAGATGCACTCCAACCATCAGAATCCTATCGATTTTGTTGAGGCCGGAGATATCTGTGCCGCAGTCGGTTTCAAGGACCTCCGTACTGGAGATACAATCTGCGATGAGGCACATCCTGTAACCCTTGAGGCTATGGAATTCCCTGATCCTGTGATCGGTATAGCAGTTGAGCCTAAGACTCAGGCTGACCTTGAGAAGCTCGGTGTTGCTCTTGGCAAACTTGCAGAAGAGGATCCTACCTTTACTGTAAGGTCAGACCATGAGACTGGTCAGACAGTGATCAGCGGTATGGGTGAGCTTCACCTTGATATCATTGTTGACCGTCTCCGTCGTGAATTCGGTGTCGAGATAAACCAGGGTGCACCTCAGGTCAACTACAAAGAAGCTATCACTACTTCCATACAGCACCGTGAGCTGTTCAAGAAGCAGACTGGTGGTCGTGGTAAGTTTGCTGACATCGTTGTTGAGATCGGTCCTGCAGACGAGGGCGTAACAGGCCTTCAGTTTGACAACCAGGTTAAAGGTGGAAACGTTCCGAAGGAGTATGTTCCTTGCGTTCAGAAAGGCTTCGAGGCAGCAATGGCCAACGGTGTTCTCGCTGGTTACGAAGTTCCTTCACTCAAGGTTACCCTGCTCGACGGTTCTTACCATCCGGTAGACTCCGACCAGTTGTCATTCGAGATCTGCGCACGTATGGCATTCCGCCATGCATGTCCGAAGTGTCATCCGGTATTGCTTGAGCCTATCATGAGCCTTGAGGTTGTTACCCCTGAAGAGTACATGGGAGACATCGTAGGTGACTTGAACAGAAGAAGAGGCCAGATCAATGCTATGGATTCAACTCCTAACGGAGCAAGGATCATCAAGGCATTCGTTCCTCTATCGGAGCAGTTCGGTTATGTGACTGTTCTTAGGACCTTGTCTTCAGGCCGTGCGACCAGTACCATGAGCTTCGACCACTATTCAGAAGTTCCTGCCAACCTGGCAAAGGAGATCATCGAGAAGAGTGGTTACAAGGCTTCTGATGACGACGAGTAATTTATTAATGTACAAAAGAGATTATTGATATGAGTCAAAAGATTAGAATAAAGCTCAAATCATTCGATCATATGCTTCTGGACAAGTCTGCGAAGAAGATAGCCGATACAGTGAGTTCTACAGGTGCCAAGGTTTGCGGTCCTATTCCGCTTCCTACCAACAAGAAGATCTTCACTGTCAACCGTTCGACTTTCGTTAACAAGAAGTCCCGTGAGCAGTTCCAGCTCAGCTCTTATTGCAGACTTCTGGATATCGATGATTCGAATGCTAAGACTGTTGATGCCTTGATGAGGCTTGAGCTTCCTTCAGGCGTTGAGGTTGAGATCAAGGTCTGATAGATCTTATCACAGTTGAAGAAGCCGATACGGCAAATTTGTCATAAAGTTTGTCGCCTCGCTTTCAGGGAATGGAAAAATTGCCTATATTTGCAAGACCGATTAAGGTCGGTTTTGCAATTTTGGTCCCATAGCTCAGTTGGTTAGTAGCATCTGACTCATAATCAGAGGGTCACAGGTTCAAGCCCTGTTGGGACCACACAATGAAAATTACCCAGTCTGTCTTTTTGATGGACTGGGTGATTTCTTTTTATGTAAAACCCCACCACAGGTGCCTGCAAAAGGATTTCAGGCTTTCGGGACAGTATCTGCAAGGTGTTGCCACCTGTCCCAAGGAAGCCCTGTATGGGGAGCAAATGGACACAAAAGTGCCACTAATGTGCCACTAAAAATTATTGTCCATTTGCTATATTATGACATTTCATTTTGAACGCTCCCATCAGCCAAACAGGCAGGGAAACTACACAATCTTTCTTCAAGTCTTTCATAAGGGGCAGAAGAAAAGATACAAGACCAGTGTTGCTGTTCAGCTCAAATACTGGAATCCGGAAAATGAAAGGGTGAAAAAGTCCTGCCCATCTTCAAGACACGATAATGAAGAACTTGACTTTCCCTGAGAATGGTTGACACTTTTGGGGTGGTTAAACTAAGATTGTTTACACATTCACTGGACCGCTTTACATCGGATGGTCCATTCCCCCTAAAGAGAATAAAGACCATGCCTTGCGAGGAAATTATGTCAGCTATCGGGAATGTCATATCAGGCCGGATTGGCTGTTGATATACAAAAAGACAGATAACAACGAATTGCAGATACTCGAACTTGCCAGAACTGGTACTCATTCAGACTTATTCAAGAAATAGTTTAGCGATACGCCCTCTTGCAGCAATGTAGGAGGGTTTGTTGTATGTGGGCGATACTGTCCTTTAGATGTACCTGCTGACTTATCCCAAAAGTTCAAAATGGATTTGGAGACTATGCCTTTAACTATACCGATTCTCCATTAAATATACTGGGTCTCATTCCAGATAAACAGCCGGATAGAGTTGGAAGCATACCTTAACTATACCTGCTTCCAGTTAAAATTCGGGTAGGTAATTGTGTCGTATCGTGATGTTGCCTAATAAAGTCATCTATGACGACGATATCTATGGTGAGCATGTTAACAACAGGTCGTCCGCCATGAATATCTCTCGCATGAATGGATCCGAGTAGAAGACTTCGAGTCTTGCAGGTGCCATCCCAGGTATGAAGTCGCTGCGCCAAAGGTGTGGCGAGGGCTGTCTTCGCATGGGAATAAAATCGCTGCGATGCTGCTTCTTGTAGTCTCGTGAAAAAGAGTCGTTGTATCTTATGACCTCCAGTACCTCAAGTGCCGGCTTGTCACAGCGCGATAAGCAAATAACCCGGTAGTCACCGCATCGGGGCTCTATACTGTTCTTGCGAAAGTCTTCGGGGAGAATATTTGCACGGACTTTGCCGTATATAGCCCCTCCGAAGACATTGACATAGATGCTGTAGCCGCTTCGTCCGACAGAGTCTTTTTCGGAGACAATATTCACCGACATCTGCTCATCATCTGGCCGTCCAACAACCTTGTATCTTAGTCTGTAGGATGATCGTCCTTCTCGGGCCGCGCCTTTTCGCTTATAGTCGAAGTCTGCGATGAAATACCCTCTCGGGGCGCCACAACCCATTAGCCCGTAGGGGATACCGTCCTTGTCTTTCACACCACGCCACCAACTGCCGCAAGTCGCTCCGCCGATAAGTTCGTTTGCAGGGGGAGGTGCAGGCTCTCCGTCCATAATGCCTAACGAGAGGGTGTCTCTCCGTACTTTGTGTGTATGTCCGGAGACAAAGAGAAGTTCCGGCCTACGCTGTTCTGGGATCAAAGAGAGATGACGGCCGAAGATTGCAAGTATGGAATCCTTTCCATGAGACTGACTGATCGGAATGTGTGTGACGAGGGCTATAGTGTGTGGCTTTACCTTTTTGCCGACAATTACAGAATCGAGGAAATGCAACTGTCTGACAGTAAGCCCACCGCAATATCCGCCTTCACCATCATCCCTGACATTGTTCATCAAGATGAATCTGACGCGGGAGATGTCGAATGCAGTGTCTGTATATCCGATGATCTTGCGCCATGTAGCTAAGTCCCTACTCCGCTCAGTTGTCTCCGCCGTTAGCCTCATGGTCTTATCCATTTGCACCCTGTCAGCGTCCTTCTTCGGTGTCCCGTTTACAGACTTCCGTGGATAGACGTCCCTGTCGTGGTTGCCAGATACTAAATAGGATGGATATGGGAGAGAATCTATGATGGCCTTACTTTCCTTAAGTAGTCCCATCTCATCATTGGTGATGTCTCCAAGGAAGATAGCAAAATCGAGGTCTCTTCTTTCAGAGAGTTCCTTGTAAATGGAATGCCTTGCATAGGACAACTCCTCTTCACTCCCGACTTGAGGATCACCGATAAAAGCGACCCTAAGTCCATTGCCCATGCGACGGTCATGCTGTTTCATGAACCTTGTGCAGGACTCTTTGCCGTTATCCCAGGCAAAGGCGTCAGTGTGAGGCAATGTACAGAGGGTAGGGAGGAGTGCCACTGCAAGCATCCAAGTCCTGATGCCGGTCATGACATTAGTCCTGAGTATAAAACAGATGATATGGTCCTGCCTGTTCACGGGCTACGATATATCCCTTTCCGTTCTTGTCGAAATCCAAGGTCAGTTCCCATGAATCGAAAGAGCCTAATTTTTCAGGATCGGTCCATGTCTTGGTCTTGGAGTCGATATGCGTTATGCAAAGTTGGTGGCTTTTATCGCCTGTCACTTTGTCAAATACGACATAAGGAACATCCCCAGCAGAAAGTGCAAATCTCGGGTATGAATTGCTGTCGAGAGTAAGGTCTTTCAGGACGCCTCCAATAGGAATATATTCATATCCTTTGTCTGAGACATTGACTTTCACGACAGCTCCATTGTACACGCCCTCACCAAGGAATTCAGCACCTATAAAGAAATAGGGGATACCTTTGGAGTCGATATCGAAGTCTCCGGACGAAAGATATAGCTTGGATGATTCTTCTGTATCCATCTTCTTGATTGACAGGCTTTCGATTACAGTTTTCCAGTTTCCGTTCTCCAATTTGTACAGAGAAAGCGTATTGGCGTTTTGGTTAAATACTCCCAGATAAGGCACTCCGTCAATGATCTTCATTGTGGGATTGTATCCGCGTGAGGTTGCATCACGGCCGTCTATAGCAATCTCATTGGTCCATCCCGAGCCATCAAAATGAGAAAGGTTTAGAGCCCGTTTCTTAAATGTAGAGCCATTTGAGAAGAGAGTCGTCGCTGTCCAGATGTCGTTGTCCGAGAGGGCTGCAACCCCACTTGGAAGAAACTGGCTTGTGTTCTGCCTATTGATAGCAGCCCTTGATCCGACAAAGGAATAGCTTCCGTCTTTGGATACTTTCACCACAGAAGTCTTGTTCTCTGTCTTGTCTGTATCAGGATTGAGAACCTTGTCCTGGAAGCTGACAAAAGTACTACCCTCGGCGCTGAAGCCGACTGCAACAGCTGCTCCTGTCGTGTCGGAGAGAAATCCGAGTTCAGAGAGGTTTGTCCCGTCAAAGCTGTACATGACAGGACGTTTAAGTTCGTCACGACCGTCTATTCCGGCGATATAGAGTTTACCATCCACAGGGTTGATGCCGGCTGCTGGTCTTTCGGCCATAGAGGCTGTAGTCTTGGCAAATTCTACCCATTTGGAAGCCTGTGCAACTTTGACAGATACCGTGTAGGCATTGTAGTTGTTGCCTGACTTCGCTATAAGCACAACATCAGAGGAGAAATCAACTGCTGTCTTGCCGCTTTCCACGACACTCCCGACATCGCCTGATGCGTCACTGAGGTATACAGCGTCTGCGGTAGTCTCGAAAGTCGGTATCAAGGCCTTGACAGTAGCCTCGTCTGTGCCGTAAGATAGATTGAACGTCAAGGAGTTACCGGAGATTTCATCAATTATATAATCCTCTGTGAGGCTGGGATTCTGCTCTTCGTAAAATCCGAATGAAGAAATGACTGCAGGAGAATAATCCGGTTTCTTGTCTTCTTCAGTGCATGCTGCCAACAGAACCGCTCCAGAGGCTGCCAGCAATAATAGGTTTCTAAATTTCATTTCTGAGTGTTTTGAAAATTTATATAAAGTTCGTTTATGGCCAACTTAGAATTGCATCCCATCCAACTTTGAATAGCATCCAAAAATTATACACAAAACTTTTGTTGGGAGTTCATTTTTTGGAGTGTGATGTCAATTATTGTATTTCTTAATGGTGATACTTTTCATCAGTTCCGACGGCCCCGGATATCCGAGACGTACTCCGTCTGCCGAAAGGAGACTGATAGTGAGACTGTTGTCCTTGATCTCGTCCAGCGTGTGACTAAGCCAGTGTATCTTGATACTTTGCTCGAATACCCCAGGAAGAAGAGTGACATGGCCTCCAGTTGTCACTAACTCATAATCAGTGCCTTCTACAAGACCGTCCCCGGCTGTGATTCCAAAGCTTACTGTGATAGGTTCTGAGGGCTTTTCTCCCGTATATCTTATCTTGTAGCTGCCTGTCCAGTCGCCTGCCGCATCTATGTAGGTAGAAGAGGACTCTTCTGCAACAAATGATATGAAACTGTCGCGGAATATTATCATCTTGTTGCAAGACAGCACTATCACAAGTGCCATTGCTATGGCTGCAAGCTTCGTTATTCGGTTGAATGTCATATGTCCGGTTTTCATAATACGTTCATTTTATCTTTGTGTTTTGTTGACGGGATTGGGCTGCATGTCCTTATTGGCTTCAAGCTCTACAAGAGGGATGGGAAGGATGAACCGCTCGTCAGGATAGTCTATCTCAAGTATAGTAGCTCCTGTATCACTGCCGCGGGACAGATTCTCGTGCCTCCTTGTTATATCGAATAGCCTGTGCCCCTCAAGGTGAAGTTCCTTTATACGTTCCTGCATTATCTGCTGGTCCAAGTCATCGGAGTCGGAATATTCTGGCATTGCTTCTTCTATGGTGATCCCGTAGGCTCTTGCTCTTAGTGCGGCTATGTCTGAAGCGGCCTTGCCCGTCTCCCCGAGGGCGCAATAAGATTCTGCCCGTATCAGGTACATTTCGGAGAGTCTCAGGATGAACGGGTCAGTATGCCTTTCTTTTTCGTCTATGTTATTGATGTCTGCATATTTCATACAGATACCGTCATATGTGTCGTTATCGTTAGTATGGTGAAGCAGACTGCTACGAATATCTTTCTCATCGGTGAGGGTCGACAGCACTTTCTGTGAGGGAAATATCTTAGGCTCTATATATGAGAAGATACTTCTGAGATTACTTGTGCTGTATTTCCCATTGAGCCTTAGAATGGATTCCGTACCGGTCGCTTGTCTGCAGAACATATCTCGATAGTCTTTCCTTGGTGTCAGCTGAAGCCCGTAATCCTCTATTACGTCAGTGGCATATCCTGCTGCATCTGAATATCTGCCCATATACAGGCTGACTCTTGCGAGCAGTGCTTTGCATGCAGCGGCCGCTGCGTAAGACGGTCCAGGGGCATAATCGGCAGAAAACATGGAGAGAGCTGTGCCGAGGTCCTTGACGATCTGAGCGTAAGAGTCTGCTGCCGAGCTTCTTCGTATCTTGGCTTTGACGTCTGGGACATATGTCAGTACTGCAATACCGAGATGCGATGCGTCTGAAGTGTATGTGTAAGTCTGGGCATATGTGAGACAAAGGTCGAGGCTTGCCAATGCCCTAAGAAAATAAGCCTGTGCTATGTAGTTGTCGATTAGCTTTGCCTGCCCAGGATAACGCTGCGCAACGTACGGGGCGTAATGTATGATCTCATTGGCATTTAGGATGATCTCATACCCCGACTTCCAGATGAAGCCTACCGGAGTGGTCTCATCTGTCTCATCGGAGGTGAAGTTGAATTGCCGAATCCAATCTGAGGCAGACGGCTGTACTCTGGTAAGGTCTCCGGCTACTTCCGGGTAAAGGATCATGTATTTGTCATAGAATTCGTAAGTCAGGCTGTATGTTCCGTCAAGAGCCGACTTTACAGAGGAAGCGTCCGAGTAGAAAGCAGGGATTGTCGAGCGTCCCTCATTGCTTACGTTGAGAAAATCACAGCCACAAACGGCGGCCATGGCCGCTGCTACTGTCATCGCGCCTCTTGCTATGTGTTTAATATTCAATATCATATCTATATGTTCGGGTCTTACTGTCAGTTTCAGAGTTGGTGTCAATATGATCCATGTCAATATGAATCCATGAATTTCAATATAGGACCATGAATCCTTGCCATTTTATCAGAACGAAACGGATATGTTGCAAGACAGAGTCCTTGTACGTGGGTATCCGTATATCATTGTCTTGTATGAGTTTCTGCCTCTCTTCTGGTCCGGAGTAAATAAATATGCATTGTTGAGGACGGCTGTTACGGCAAGTCCCTTGAGCTTCCATCTGTCGATGATGCGTCCAGGGAAATTGTAAGTAAGACTTACTTCACTAAGGTCGAAATTGGTGGCATTGTACAGGAATCTTGTTGAATATCGCCCAGATGATGTACTGACCTGTGATACTTTTGGAAATGCAGCTGCCTGTCCGGGTGTCGTCCATCTCTCGTAGTACACTTCGACAGCCTGATTGCTGCCTGTTATATCGTATCCGTCTGCGAAATATCTGGATGCATAAGTGCCAAGGGCATAGCCTCCAATGCGGTAATTTATCTGGAAAGCGAGACTGAGATTCTTCCAAGAGAGAGTATTTACCATGCCTCCGCTCAGAATTGGAGTCCTGCTCTTGTCCGCAACCCTGTTGTCCGTACTGTATGTCCTGGTAAGGTTGCCGTTGCGGTCATACCACATGGGAGATCCGTCAGTCGGGTCAACGCCTGCCCATCTTACAAGGTACCATGTCTGCGAGTCGTGCCCTTCGGTCCAAATGCGAGTCGTGTAGCTTGTCGGTACGTCATTGTAGAGTTTAAGTATCTTGTTGGAATTGTGCGCCATATTGAAATTGGTGGTCCACAGGAAATCCCCACGCCTGAGGTTGGTGGAAGACAAGTCAAGCTCAATGCCCCTGTTGCGAAGTTCGCCCATATTGGCGGCAATACTGCTTGAAGACAGAGTTCTTGATACATATATTGAACTGAGCAGGTCTGAGGTCAGATTGTCATAGGCCTGAAGTTCCAGCTCTATGGCGTTCCTGATCTCAATCCGGATGCCGAAGTTGAACATTCTTGTCTTCTCCCACGAGATGCCGGGATTGGGAACAGTAGCTATGATAGCTCCTGAAGCCCCTCCGTATGAGTAGGAACTTCCGTACGAGTATGTCCCCAGGGCTCCTGATACGTCAGCCCTTGAGTTTCCGCTTATTCCGTAAGAAGCCTTGAGCTTCAGAAGGCTTATCTTCTCATTGTGGAAAAAACTCTCTCTGTTGATATTCCATGACAGTCCGGCTGACCAGAAATTGGACCATTTAGAGAATTCCCCGAAGTCAGAACTTCCGTCCCTTCGTATGTTGAACGAGGCGTAATATCTTGAGTCGTAAGAATATACTGCTCTTCCGATAAATGACATTTTCCGTGTTGTCGATACCGAACTTTCAGCATTCCTCGAATTCTCGTCCGAATAAGTGATTTCCTGGATATTGTCATTCATGAAGCCACTTCCGCTTCCCGAGAGGGTATTGTATTTGCGACTTTTTAACTCTATCCCGGCAAGTGCGCTGACATGGTGTACGGTATTGAAGGACCTGTCGAAATTGAGTCTTTCTACATTTGTCCAGTTGATATAGGAAGCATCCGCGCGGCGAGAATACCCCTTTGCCGTCCCGTTGGAATCGATTGCTCCCGGCGTAAGGGATGAAGTGTAATAGTCTTCGTGGCTGCTCATGTAGTCGATTGCGTATTGGGCTGTCAAGTCAAGTCCTTGCATCAGCCTTGCCCTTACGGAAATGTTGGCCGATGTCAGTACGGTACGCTGTCTGTTGGTGTCCTCTTCTCTCGATGGGATCAGGTTGTCGTTGAACTTGCGCAGTATCCAGTTCCCGTTGTCATAGATCTTGTTGTACAGCCTGTAAGATCCGTCTGGCATGTATGGCTCATAGATTGGCAGTGTCTCCAGATAACTGTAAGAGAGTGGAAACAGGTCGTTGTCGTTGTATGATGCGGAGAGTCGTATGTCAGCGTTGAGCCAGTGGGTGAGATCGTATGTGTTCCGGCTTCTGAGGGAGAATCTCTGCTGAGAGTCGCCCTTTACTGTGTTGGAGTTCCTGTACCAGGACCCGGAAACGAGATTGGTAGCCTTGTCGGAACCGCTTGATACGGATACGTCAGCATAGAACTCAGAACCCGCTCCGAGATATTCTTTTGTCCAATCGGTGGAAGTAGTAGAATAAGTGTTGTAGTCATTGTCCTGGAATGGAAATGTAGAGGTGGGGTATCCGGCATTGGCCCAGGCTTCTCTTGCTACTGTCATGTACTGCTTAGCATTCATCATCTTGAACATGGTGCTCTTGTCGATTGCCGATACGCCGAAATTGACTCTCGCTGATACACCGACCGGCTTGTTCTTCATGCCCGATTTCGTGGTTACGAGAATTACCCCGTTCGAGCCGTCCGAGCCATAGATTGTGACCTGATCCGCGTCTTTCAGTACAGTGATGGATTCGATGTCGTCTGGATTGAGGTATGAAAGGGGGGAGACAGTGTATGTCATGCCAGGTACAAGGTTCGTGCGTTCACCGGTATACATCGGCACCCCGTCTACGACCCAAAGGGGCTCATTAGAAGCGCTGAGCGAGGCTGCTCCTCTGATTCTGGTCTCGTATCTGGACCTTGTCGTGCCGGCATAGTCTGCATTCGGCTCGATGGTCATACCTGGGACAAGGCCCTGAAGCAGATTGTCTACCCTGGCCATCGGCTTGTTCTTGAACTGTTCCGAACTTACCTGGTATGCGCTTCCTATAAGGTCTTCCCGGCTCTGCCTTGTGCCATACGCTCCGGTGATTACCGCTTCTGCCAACTTGTTGTCCTGCTTCAGAACAAAATTAACCTCTCTCTGCGTGGTGACCTTCACTTCCTGACTTACCATGCCGAGATATTGGACGGAGAGGACATATGATTCGCCCGGACGTGGCGCCCTGATGGCAAATGCCCCGTCAGTATCCGTGCTTTGTCCTATTGCGGTGCCTTTTATGAATACCATCGCCCCGACAAGAGGCTCTCCGCTCTCGTCCGTGACTGTCCCACGCACTTCTTTGTCTTCGGATTGGAACGCCATCGTCGCCAGGTTCTCGTCCTCTTCCTTATAATCGCCTTGCTGTCCTCGCATCGGAGAGTCGGCCTTCATAGTGAAAATGTTGGCAGAAGCTCCTATAATTGACACAAGGAGCATGAGCCTCAATTGTTTGCCTGTTCGTCTTATCATTGCAACACCGTTCTGTAGTGTATTTCTCATTCAAATATACAGAAATTCAAATATACAGAAAAGCCATAACAGGAGCAAAGAGGAAATGATCTACTCTTCTTGCTGGCTGTTATGGAGGTAATATTTGCAAAAAATGAGGGCGGATTCTAAATTTACATAATATTATGGCGATCAGATCTTTTTTTTCATTGGCGATATTCTTGGCATTTGCGCTGAGTCTTGCACCAAGGGCTGTGGCTGTAGATTCCCCGAACGATAGGATCGGGGAGATTCTTGTCACAGAAGGCAATCCACAGTCAGTATCTGGCGGTCTCCAGGCATATTTGGATTCAGTCATGATGACAGAGCCTTTCCGATCCGCACAGGTCGGTGTCCTTGCCATGACGACAGTCGGTGATACCATAGTCTCATATAATCCTTTGCGCAAATTGGTCCCGGCATCGAATACCAAGCTTGTGACAACCGGTCTTGCCTTAAGCCGACTCGGAGCTTCATACCGCTTTGCCACCCGTATCGGATATGCTGGAGAAATAAGGAACGGAGTCCTGCACGGAGACCTGTACATCATTGGTGGAGGTGACCCTACAATAGGAGCAAGGGACGAGATAGCGAGTCCGGCGGATTCTTTGTTTTCCGCATGGGCGGCAATGGTCAGGAATGTCGGTATCAGGAAGATAGAAGGCTCTGTCATCGGGGACGGTTCGTACTATGACGGAGAATATGACCAGCCGACATGGGAATACGGGGATATTGGCACATATTACGGCCCTGGTTCTGATGGCCTCAGCTTTTATCGCAACCGCATTGACCTGCATCTTCGTCCCTCTGACAAGGCAGGAGGAAAGGTATTTATCGAAAGCGTCTATCCGGATCTCCCGTGGCTTTCCATGGATAATACCGCGAGGACTTCTCCTGCCGGGAATAAAGACAATGTGTTGCTATATACGACAACATTCTCTGACAATGCAGTGCTTGCCGGATCTCTCCCACAGGAAGGCGGGCCATATACTTTTAAGGCTGCAAACAAACAAGGCGCAAGGACCTGCGCCCATATGTTTACAGAATATCTATCTCGTGTCGGCATTGAGATCAAAGGCGTCACTTCTAAAGGAGAGCCTGCAAGCATCTCAGCAGCCAATGGCCCGGCATCTAGGGATGTGTTGCCAGCGGCTCATTCGGCTAATAGACCGATTGCAGGGCAAGGCCGTACAGGTGTTCATATCATAGGAGAGACATATTCTCCGGCCCTTTTGCAGATAGCCCGTATGACCAACAAGGTTAGCGACAACTTCTATGCGGAAGCTTTGTTCAGGGCGCTGTCCAAGCAGTCAACCTTCTCAGCCTCATATGACTCATGTGCCGTGGCTGCTGTACGCTGTCTTGAAGCCATGTTTGCCAGCAATCGTAGTCGTGTCGCTCCTGCATCAGGTCTTGGACGGAGGACGTCTCATCTCCCGGTAGGCTTCCGGATGGTGGACGGAAGCGGCCTTTCCAGACACAACTACATGTCACCGAGCTTCTTCTGCGATTTTCTATCAGCAATGTGGACTGCACCTTGCCGTGATGCATATATATCCACTATCAATATGCCCGGCAATGAAGGTATGAAATATCGCCTTAAAGCCTTCCCGCTGTCAGTCCGTGAGCGTGTGCGGATGAAAAGCGGATCCATGGACGGTGTTATCTGCTACAGTGGCTATGTCCTGCCACCATCGATTCCGTATACATGCCCGTCAGAATCATCTGCTCACCGCCCGGCTGCTCCGCAATCAGCTGATACTCCGGCAATCGTATTCTCCATCATGGTAAACAATTGCCCAGACTCAGCCTCTGCCGTCAACAGAATCATCGACACCCTTGTTGCTTCCCTGTGCCATGTCCAGTGAGTCTCAGTTAGTTATGATGGCGATACTGCTTGCAGCGTCCGTTGCGGTATCTTCATGCAACGACAGCATGATCTACAAGCAATGCGACAACTTCTCAAGTCTAAGACAAGCAGGCGCTTTAATCAAAATTTTGGCTCAATTACTCATAATTGCCTGCAAAATTCGCTAACTTTGTGCAATGTGTGAGATTGGGCTACCGATAGGGAGTTGACCATACAAATGTAGAGTTGCATAAACTGTTAAGATGGTCAGTCGTAGTGAGGTAAGGACATCTTGAGTCGCCTCTTGAAAGAAAGATAGGATCTCAAAATATATATCAAAATATGAGCAAAAGAGTTCTTGTATCGGGCGGTGCCGGATTTATCGGCAGCCATGTCACGGTAGAGCTTCTCGAAGCCGGCTATGAGGTGGTAGTAGCCGACAATATGTCCAATTGTGACATGACATGCTTCGAGGGTGTTAAGAAAATCACCGGCCGGGAGGATATCCCGTTCGTGAAGATGGATTTCTGCGATATGAACGCGGTAGACAAGTTGTTCTCTGAGTTCCAGATAGATGCGGTTATTCATTTTGCAGCTTTCAAGGCTGTAGGGGAGTCAGTTGCCGAGCCGTTGAAATATTATAGGAACAACTTGACATCATTTGTCAATGTGATCGATGCTGCCAAGAAGCACGGTGGATGCAATGTGCTGTTCTCTTCATCAGCGACAGTATATGGAGAGCCCGAGCATCTTCCAGTTACGGAGCAGTCACCGCGTCAGCCTGCCACATCCCCTTACGGCAACACAAAGCAGATCAGCGAGGACATACTCCGTGATTCAGTGAAGGCTTATGCCGTGTACGGAAGCGAAGTTACACCTGGTGTTCAGAAGAACGGCCCGATCAAAGGTATGGCTCTACGTTATTTCAACCCTATCGGAGCCCATCCATCAGCACTTATCGGTGAACTTCCGAGAGGAGTGCCCAACAATCTTGTACCTTACATCACTCAGACAGCAATCGGCAAGAGAGCTTGCCTAAGCATTTTCGGCAACGACTATCCAACTCCTGACGGGACCTGCCAGAGGGACTACATAGATATTGTTGACCTTGCCAAGGCACATGTATATGCAGTAGCAAGGATGCTTGACGGCAAGATGGAGAAAGACTATGAGATCTTCAATATAGGTACCGGAAAGCCAGTATCAGTACTTGAGCTTGTCAAGGCTTTCGAGAAAGTCAACGGTGTGAAGCTCAACTATAAGTTCGCGCCTCGCCGATCAGGGGATGTTACAGCAATATGGGCTGACCCTTCACTTGCCAATAAGAAACTCGGCTGGAAAGCAGAGCGTACTATCGAACAGACGCTCGCGGCAGCCTGGGCATGGGAGAAGCATCTTGCCGGCAAACAATAAAGCAGAGCTTTCCGACAACTACACAGCGGACTTCATTGCCGGTTTTTCAGCAACAAGTGTCATACTGTGAGTCTGCCACATCATCACATTTAGATACTATCCTTATAAACGAGAGAAGCTGACCTTTTGGGTCAGCTTCTTCGTTTGTTCATGCACTCGTGGCTTGGAGAAATTCTCTTCGTCTACCAGTGTTGAGGCGTAATTCTCGTTGTATAGATAGGATCGTGCCTTTGTATAGGACCGCGCCTCTGAATCTTACGGGGCGAGGATCTTAGTTCTTCTCTTCTTTGTTGGCCGCTGCAATGATCTCGCTGAGACTTGCATAGAGGTCATCGAGCTTGTCGAACATGTCCTTGCGAAGACCGTCATACCATGCCTTCGGCTTCTTGTCTTCAGGCTTGGAGTTTGCCTTGTCCTTGAGGTTGTTGTAAAGTTCTACAGCGTCCCCGATAAGAGCTGCCATTTTATCTGAACTCTTGCCTGGGTTCAATGTGATGAAGATGGAGCAGTCATCGATGAATTCTCCGACGAAATACTCTACGTCTTTCTTGAATACTCTTAGATTCATATTCTGATAAATTTATAAGTGACCGGATCCGCCGGCCCGACTGCAAAGTTAATCATTTTCCCTTTTAAACGGATTATTACGGGGAATAAACATGACGCATTGCGGGCTTGCGAGGTTCATCTGCGATGGTAGTATTCTTACTTGTTGGGGAAATATGATGGATTTGACAGTAGATACAGGCTTTTGTCATAGGGCCGCCCAGTGCTGTCTACAATGCGCCTTGCATGAAGAAGTCGTGGAGTGCCAGTATAGTAATCGGCTGACCCGAGACGCATGGAATTGCACCTCACAAGGTGCGAAGAATGTATAAGATGCCCGTTGCCAGTATAGATGCCTACATGCGTGATCCTCTCTGATGTGGAGTCTGTGGCCGCCTTACCGAAAAAGAGTAGGTCGCCAGGAAGTAGGTCTCCTTCGCTATCTTCAGGGACGAACCCGTCCAGAGATACTTCTATCCCTACATGAACCTGTTGCGAAGCGTTTCTCGGCAGGACTATCCCGTTGAGGAAGTAGGTGTTCCACACAAGACCGCTGCAGTCGAGACCCTTGCTGCTTGTCCCGCCCCACAGATAAGGCGTGCCGAGGAAGCGGAATGCAGTCTTTACAAGATTCTCTCGAGTTGCCCTACGGCTATCGGCCCATTCACGGAAAGGGGAGACGTTCCCTTTGAGCACGTAGACTCTCTCCCCAGAAGGAAGACGTGCGGCAAGAAAGCCGTTTTTGTGGCCATCTGATATGCGGAGCAAGTCTCCTGCCACCAGATCTCCGACTCTTAGACCCTTCTTTGACGGTGCATCGTACATCTCTGCAAATAGAACTGTGCAAATGTATTTGTCAGCAGCGATGTAGGCCTTTAATTCGCTCCCAGACATTGCTGTAATGCCCATGTCGGTAGCCCATGCCGTATAGTCCGGCCGTGATGTCCTGATCTTTAGCCAATACCCACTTGTGTCAAGGATCTCCACAGGCGTGCCCATAAGAGCCTGAGTCTCAAGTGCCGACTCGTAGTCTGGCTTGATCCTCATATAATTGGCGGACAGTCCGACCACTCCGTATGTCTGCGCGGCTACCGGTATTGCGTCCAAGGCGTATGCGGACAGATATGCCAATGCCGTGACAGCGATATGTATAAGTCTCATATATGATTCTTTAGCCTTTTGTTCAGTCAGATAGCTCAGCTATCCTTTTTAATAGCTTCCCGGCGAAAATACTACAAAATCACCTTTCTCGCAACTTCTTACATTTTTTGGCTAAATTTGTCCCCGATATGGGCAAATATGATTTCCCCGATGGCAAACGGTACAATACTTATGTCGGGCATTACCGCAGGCTCTATGGCGAGAGACTTCAGAAACTTGTAATCGATGCCGGCTTCACATGTCCCAACAGGGACGGGCTTGTCGGCCGTGGAGGATGTTCTTTCTGTGACAATGCGGCTTTTCATCCTTCATATAGCAATCCGCTCTTGTCTATAGCGCAGCAGATAGATGAAGGAATAGCCTTTCACAAGGTCCGCTACCGCAATGCTCGGCATTATCTTGCATATTTCCAATCTTATTCCAATACATACGCCCCACTTGAGGTGTTGAAAGAACGCTATCTTGCAGCCCTTTCACACCCCTCTGTAGTCGGCATTGTCATAGGTACCCGGCCGGACTGTGTTGACGCTGAGAAGCTCGACTGGATAGCATCACTCTCCAAAGGACTCGATGGCTGGCAGCGGGAAGGTTTTGATGCCCCAATCGTCAGGATAGAGTATGGCATAGAGTCTTGCTATGACAAGACACTGGAAAGAGTAGGGCGAGGCCACGATGTGCAATGTGCTCAGTCGGCTGCTGGGATGACGGTAGCAAGAGGCATCGATACAGGTGCGCATTTCATAATCGGACTGCCAGGTGAGAGGAGGCAGATGCTTCTCGGCTATGCCGATTTCATCAATACACTACCAGTCGACTCGGTCAAATTCCATCAGCTCCAGATTGTCAAAGGAACAAGAATGGCAAGAGAATATGCCGAGCATCCGGAGGATTTCCTGCGGCTTGGACTCGATGACTATCTGGATCTTATGATAGATATTCTTGAGCGTCTACGGCCAGATGTTGCAATAGAGAGAATCGCCGGTGAGGTCCCGCCTCGTTTCGTAGACAAGAGCGAGTGGGGGCTTATACGCAATTTCCAGATTTTGCATCTGCTTGACAGTCGTCTTGAAGAGCGTGACACCTATCAGGGACGCCTCTATAGCCCTAGTTCATATTAACAGGAAATCGGGCGAGGTCTGCAGTATTATTCAGCCTTGCAGACAGCAGCTACCGAATCGGCCTTGTCTATATACAGGATGCCTTCAAGATGGTCGCATTCGTGCTGGAAGATAATAGCCGGAAACCCGTGCACCGTATCCCTGACTGTGCGGAGTGTGGCAGGATCTGTATAAGATACGATGACAGAACTGTACCTGTCTACATTTCCCTTAAGTCCAGGGATGGATAGGCAGCCTTCCGGGGCATGGCTCTTCTCTCCATATAGTGAGTCGATCTTTACATTTGCGTAGATCTCGAATGGCTCGCCCTCCTTGTCGGTCCTGCATACGGCTATCACCCGTCGAAGAATGCCTACCTGGGGAGCCGCTATCCCGACCCCGTTCTGAGTTGAGTCTGTGACTGTGGCTATCATCTTGGCTGCAAGAGTGCGGAAAGTGTCTCCATTCAGCTCCGATTCGGCTATCGGTGCGGATTTCTGTCTTAGAGTCAGGGAGTCGGCTTTACATAGTATGGTAAGTACACGGAGCAGGCTGTCCGGTGCATTGATGATCCCGGCTTCTTCTGAAGTGAATCCCTTTTCTTCGGTCTGGGCTGTCTCACTGCTGCTTCTGGCAACGGACATCATTAGAACTGTAAGCATTATGGAGACTACGGCAATAAATACCGAGAGTAGCTCCAGATTGATCTTTTTCATGATTTGAACAATTTTCTAGTAAGAGAAGAGACATCATTTACATGTATTACCTCTATATCGCCTTTGACCTCTTCCTTAGGCGAGTACTGAGAGACGAAGATGCGCCTGAAGCCTGATCTCGCGGCCTCTATGATCCTGCGTCCGGTCTGGTTGACGGGACGGATCTCTCCGCTCAGGCCGACTTCTCCTGCAAAGCAGGTATCGGCGGGGATGGCATAGTCGAAGTTGGAGGAAAGTATTGCCCCTACAACGGCAAGGTCACACGACGGGTCAGCTATTCTCATGCCTCCTGACATGTTGAGGAACACGTCCTTGGACGCGAGCTTGAAACCTGCCCTTTTCTCAAGCACGGCAAGGAGCATGTTGAGTCTTCTTACATCGAAGCCTGTAGCGGAACGCTGAGGCGTCCCATATGCGGCCGTGCTTACAAGAGCCTGTACCTCAATCATGAACGGCCTCATGCCGTCAAGCACAGAACCTATACATATGCCGCTCAACCCTTCCTCGTGCATCGGCACAAGAAGCTCCGACGGGTTGGTCACCTCGCGCAGTCCTTTGCCAGTCATTTCGAAGACGGCAAGCTCAGACGTGGAACCGAATCTGTTCTTAATACTCCTTAGAAGTCTGTATGGACTCTTGTTGTCTCCCTCGAATTGAAGAACCACATCCACGATGTGTTCGAGAATCTTCGGTCCGGCTATGAATCCGTCTTTTGTGATATGGCCTATAAGTATTACCGGTATACCTGACGATTTGGCGAAATGCAGAAGCAGCGCAGTCACTTCCTTTATCTGCGACACAGAGCCTGCAGTGGAGTCTATTCCGGAAGAGAACATTGTCTGTACAGAGTCCACGACCATAAGGTTTGGCTTCAGGACTTCGGCTTCAGAGATGATCTTGGAGATATCAGTCTCTGCCAGGATATAGCAGTTGTCTTCAGACATGGGGTTGTCCCCAGCAAGTCTGTCTGCCCTCATCTTTACCTGGCGTGCGCTCTCCTCTCCAGATACATACAAGGTCCTGAGATGGCCTGATGACATAGGCAACTGAAGTGACAGGGTAGACTTTCCTATACCTGGTTCTCCGCCTATAAGTATCAGAGACCCGGCTACAATCCCGCCTCCAAGAAGTCTGTCTACTTCGGACAACCCAGAGGGTATGCGACTTTCGCCTGCCGAACTTATGCTCCTTAGGTCTACAGGCTTGTTGCTTGAAGTGCTGCCGCTGCTTCCAGGACGTGTTGCCTTGCCGGTGACAACTGTCTGCTCCACCATGGTATTCCATTCACCACAGGCGGGACAACGTCCCATCCATTTTGGGCTTTCGTTGCCGCAGTTGGTGCAGAACCATACTGTCTTCTCTTTAGCCATGTTATCGTATCGTGTTGTCAGTGTTTGAATTGTCGGCCGTGATACCTTGAGTCCTCTTTCAGAGGTCACGACCGTGGGTATACAAAAAATGCAGCATCTTGAGTTTCCCTAAGATACCGCGTTTTCAGAAAAGTTACAAAGCCTGTATTACTCAGCCTTTGTAGAATCCTTGCAGCAAGAAGTAGAATCTGCGTTGCAGCACTTTGTGCTGTCATTGCACGCTGCAGCAGCCTTAAGGCTGTCTGCTACTCTGATGCTGTCAGCTTTTGCCTTTGCAGCCTCTTCTGCTTTCTTGGCTGCATTGTTTCCACAAGAAGCAGCGGCAACCATCATGGCTACTACTGCCAAAGACATCAATACTTTTTTCATAATGCTAGTAATTTTAATGGTCAACCCCTTTGGTTTTCCGCTGCGAAAGTAATGACAATTTTTATAAGAGCAAGCAAAAAAATTAAAAATTTTATTAAAAACGTTAAAAATACGCCTTACAAACCGCCTGATTAGTTGGTTATAACGGTTTTATGACTCGTGGCTCTCTGTAAAGTTCCATGCCGAAGATCCTTCCTTCTTCGATATGCACGCGTAGTGCGGTCCTTTCAATATGCCAGCCCTGTATCCCAGCCGCACCGGGATTTATATACAGAAGATTGTATGCAGGGTCATTCTTGACCATGAGTATGTGGGAATGTCCGCAGACGAATATATCTGGTCGGTAGCGCTCTATAAGTGTCCGCGCCTTGTAGTCATACCGGCCCGGCCGGCCTCCTATGTGTATGAGCAGAATCTTCTTGCCTTCCCGCTCGAAGCATCTGTATTCTGGGTAATCGATGCGGATGTCCTGTCCGTCACAGTTGCCATATACCCCTACAAGTGGCTTAAATGCGGCAATACTGTCTACGAAATTGATACTTCCCCCGAAGTCTCCGGCATGCCAGATCTCATCGACAGGGGAGAGGAAGTCCTTGAATTCCTCGCTGAAGACCCCGTGAGTATCGGATATTATTCCTATGTACATAGTGAAGCGTATTTCATTGGATAACAAGCATATAGCATCGCTGAAGTCCCTCTTAGACGCTGTTTGCAGAGATGGCTGCTTGCGAGAATCAGTGTTTATGGAAATAAGCTAAGGCCACTGCCGCAAGAGCTGCTGTCTCTGTCCGGAGTCTTGAAGCCCCGAGACTTACTGGTATGAAGCCGGCATTGAGTGCAGCCTCGATTTCCGCTCCGGAGAAATCCCCTTCCGGACCTATAAGTACTATGATGTCTTTACCTGGATATCTTGCGATGAGTTCTGCCGCCTCTCGTCTCTCGTCTCCGTGGCAGTAAGCTACAAGCTTTAGTGATTGTTCATCGGAAGCCACCTCCCGGACAAAATCGATAACACCGGTACATTCGTCAAGCTCAGGAACAGCTGCCTTAAGGGACTGCTTGGCCGCTGACAGGAGGATTCTCTCGATCCTCTCCCTCTTGACCACTTTCCGCTCCGAATGCTCTCCGATGACCGGAACTATCCTGTCGACACCGAATTCGACAGCCTTTTCGCAGAACCACTCGTACCGATCAATATTTTTGGTAGGGCATACTGCCATTGTAAGCCGGTATCCGTGCCCACCCCAGTCGGGATGTGTGGTGATTATCCTTGCCGTAGCCCCCTTAGGGTTGTCGTCTTCGAGAGTACACTCATACATTGTCCCCCGGCCGTCTATCACGTTGATGCTGTCTCCACAACGGTGACGCATAACGCGACAGCAGTGTGCGGATTCCTCACTATCAAGGCGGCATATGCCATCGGCCGTGTTATATGCCCAGAAAATTTCCATCAGCCTCTTATAATCGAGATCTCTCCGTTCATGCCAACCTTGATGATCTGGGACGACATGCCTGTAGCCTTTGCCTCAAGGCCTGAAGGTACTACATAGTCCACAGCGTCTTTGATCTTATTATCGATGGCAGCAAAGGAAGATGGTGTCGGCTCACCGGAGATATTGGCTGATGTGGAGACAATGGGATGTCCTAGTTTGTAGACAAGCTTCTTGCAGAACTCCATGTCAGGGATTCTGATACCGACGCTTCTATCCTCGGCCACAGCATTGTATGCGAGGAAATGCTTGTCGGCAACAGCTTTCTCTCCTTCTGCAGGGGTCTTGCCACAGATGGCTTCTGGGTAGATGATGGTCATCGGACGGTCGTTTACTTCCACAAGCTCTACGGCCATGTCTGGGATCTGCTTTACGTACCTGCAGATCATGTCCATATCACTGGCAAGTAGTACAAGAGCCTTGCTGTCAGAGCGGTGCTTGATCGCATACACTTTCTCTACAGCTGTCGGATTCGTCGCATCGCAGCCTATTCCCCATACAGTATCGGTAGGATACAGGATTGTGCCCCCGTCTCTGAGCACTTTGAGACAGGAAGAGATGATTTCATCAATATTATTCATTGTCATAATGCATATCTATAGTTGCAAGCACTGGGTAATGATCCGAGTAGTTTTTGTGGATCACCTCATGTCCGGTCGCCCTGAACATCTCGGGGTAAAGTATGTAGTCTATCCTTAGAAGAGGCCGGAATACCGAATATGTTGCCCCGACTCCTGAGCCAGCCTCGCAGAAAGAGTCTTTGCGTCCGCGGATCAGCCGGTTGTATGTGTAGGACATGGGATTGTCGTTGAAATCTCCTGTTATGCAAGCCTCGGACGGCCCGGATTCGAAATTCTCCAAGATCTGTTCTACCTGCTCAGGACGTTTCCTTATAGATCTCTTCATGCGGTACTCGGTGTCGTTGACGGCAGCCTTGTAGTCCGCCATCCGTGCAAGTCTCGACAGAGAGATGTTGTAGCTTTCAAGGTGACAATTGTAGACCCTCAGAGGCCGTCCGTCTATCTTGTAGTCGGAATATAGCACGAGATTGGAGCTCTTTTCAAAATTTATCTTACCCTTGCTCGTTGCAGGGAATCTGCTCAGAGTCACATTCCCGTATGCTTCTCTTCTTCCGACATTGAAATAATACTGTATGTCGTATCCTTTCAGTCTCTTGCGTATGAAGTCACGCACATTCTCTCCACTGATAGTCTGGAACTCCTGCAGGCAGATGATGTCAGCGTCCTGTCGGCGAAGGAAGGCAAATACTGAGTCTGCGCATTCTCTCCGATTAGTGAAACTACCTTTTCGGTACAGTGCAAATCTGCCGACATTGTAAGAAATTATCTTTATATCCCCGGCCTTTGCTCCGGATCTGCTGCCAATCTGTACAAATCGCCCGCAGAAGAGCAGGGCAGGAAGAAGACATAGCAGCGGTATCATGGCCGCTTTGGACTTCCGGTATAGTGCCCAGGCAAGAAGCCCGGCGTTGACTATCAGTAGGGGTAGGAACAGAAGTCCGAAGACGGTCATGTACCAGGCCTTGGATGGATTGATATAGGTGGATAGGTAGCTTAGCACAAGAAGTCCTCCGGCAATGCACATTAGAGTGCGTGCCGTGATGCCGAACAGAAGTCCGTGCTTTCGTTGCCCTTCTCTTTCCATAAATTACTGATAATAATCTGTTTTTCTATCCAAATATACGATAGAAATGCCTCCTGCCTATATACCTCAACCACGCTTTCATGCTATAGGCCTCAGGCGAATGATTTAATAATAAATATTGCCTCGTCTTCTCCAGTAGCGGATGAGCAAGAAGCCGAAAATCATTCCTCCGAGATGTGCGAAATGCGCCACTCCGTCAGCAGTGCCTGTGACTCCGGTAAACAGTTCGATGCCGGCAAATATCAGGACGAACCATTTGGCTGTAAGCGTTATGGGCGGGAATATAAGAGTAAGCCTTGTGTTAGGATATAGCATTGCGAAGCCGAGGAGCACACCGTAGATCGCTCCTGAGGCTCCGAGAGTAGGAGTCCTAAGCAAATTGTCGTATGCGGATATTATGCCGTGAGACAGGTAGGACGATGCCTGAAGATATTCCACTCCTGTGTGAAGTGCGATCGCCCCGAGTCCGGTAACGAAATAGAATATAAGGAATTTCTTGGTCCCGAGACTTCTCTCCAGCGGCATACCAAATATAAGCAGCGTGTACATATTGAAAAATATGTGGAAGAAGCCTCCATGCATAAACATATGCGTGAGTATCTGCCATGGTCTGAAGAATGGGGACGCAGGATAGAACATGGCAAATGTAGCCACCATGAATTCCCGATTGATCACGGTTGCTATGTAGACGAGTATGTTTATTGCGATTATATTTTTCGTTGCCGGGGGGATTGATGCGAGGAAACCTCCGCCTCCACCACCATAATTGTAGTAGCTCATATGTTTTAAAGCAATTTATCTAAAATGTCAGACGAGAGTAAGGTCATGATCTTTCGCCCGTTGATAGTGTATTCGCAGTTGCTGCAAGAAAACAGAAGATCCACAATCCTTGTAGCCTCCTCTGCAGTAGTGACAGTGCGTCCTTCTGCTGCACCCATGCGTGCGAATTTCTCGGCTGTTGCGGATTCAATAAGTCCTGGTAGGGCTGTATGGTTCTCAGACAGGGCTATAAGCACTTCGGCCATAGCGGATTCTACACTTGGAGCATCAGTAGCGAATCCTTCTGGCAGGCCATTTACTACGATGGTGTCATTGCCGAACGGGGCTATGTCGAATCCCAATTTGCGGAGCATCTCCGCGTGTTCGTCGAAAACTAATCTGTTGTCCGCTCCTACTGTTACTTGTACGGGGAACAGGGTCGTCTCGCAGACTTTCTCCCCATTCTTTAATGAATTGAGAAACCTCTCATAAAGTATTCGCTCCCAAGCTCTCCGTATGTTGACAAGCAGCAGGCCTTCCGGTCTGGAAATGAGGATGTTTCTGCCTTGTACGACCATGACGTCAGCCATCGCATGAGAAGTACCACCTTCTGATTCGAACAGTTTGCCATAGTCTTGATGCTGTCTCTGATATCCGCCCCCTTGGCTGCCGGATGCTGGTGAAGCGTTACTGTATCCACCCCCTTGCCAGGCAGAGTCGTTGTCATGGCTTCCGGCTGGGTTGTAAGCGGGGACTTCCCCGTTATTATCTCCCGAAGGAGAAGCAAGGTCCACGAACGGGTTGAAATCAGGGTCGTAGCTCACCTCGGGAGCTCTCCCCTCGGGACGGAATTTCTCGAAGTCACTACTGAAATACGGCATCTCTGCCATATCTTTTGTCTCGAAATCGATGCTTGCCCCGAATGAATTCCTCCCGAGAGCCTCCTTTATAGCCGCGAATAATGTCTGGAAAATGATATTGTCGTCCTCGAACTTGACTTCCGTCTTTGTCGGGCTTATGTTGACATCAACCTTGTGCGGGTCTACCGTGAGATACAATATATATGTAGGGGTAGCTCCTTGCGGAAGCATGTTCTCGTAGGCGTTCATTACTGCCTTGTGCAGGTACGCGCTTCTGAAATACCTGCCGTTAACGAACATGAACTGGTTGCCGAGGGTTTTCTTGGCCTCGTCTGGACGCCCTATGAAGCCGAGTATGTCAACAACGGTGGTCCTCACGTCAAGATCCACAATCTGCCCGGCAAGATTTTTACCGAGGAGATCCTGTATCCTGAATTTAAGAGATTTGGCCGGCTTCAGTACATACAGTTCCTTGTCGTTGCTGACAAGCGAGAAACCTATGCTCTCGTGCGAGAGAGCCACTCTTGTAAACTCTTCTATTATATGCTTAAGTTCTACATTGTCGGACTTGAGGAATTTCCTCCTTGCCGGCACATTGAAGAAAAGGTTCTTGACAGCGAAATTGGATCCTGCAGCACAGGAGATCTCTCGAGTATCAGTATGAGTCGATCCGGAAAATTCCACTTGGCAGCCAGTCTCATCACCGCTACGTCTTGTCTTGAGAGTGACGTCGGCCACGGCTGCAATTGAAGCAAGGGCTTCCCCCCTGAATCCGAATGTCCGGATGTCGGAGAGATCTTCGGCTGTGGCAATCTTGGATGTGGCGTGTCTCTCGAAGCAAAGCACGGCTTCGTCAGGAGTCATTCCGCATCCGTTGTCGATGACCTGGATAAGAGTTCGTCCCGCATCCTTTACGATCACACTTATCTGTGTCGCCCCAGCGTCTACAGCGTTCTCCATTAGCTCTTTGACGGCGGAAGACGGCCTTTGTACCACTTCTCCTGCCGCGATCATGTTCGCTATGTTGTGAGGAAGAATCCGGATCTCCATGTCAGAGTACAGAATAGAATTTCGCGATCATGATGAGCACTCCGAAGAAAAGGATAAGTCCCACAATCGTGATTATTTTCTGTGCGGGTGTAGCTTCGCCCCTCTTCTTTATTCCGTTGCGGAATGCACCGTGCAGGGCAGCCCCAGGCACGTATGTGGAGTCTTTCTGCTCGTAGCTCCCGTCAACCCTGCCGAATTTCTGTTTCAATTCGTCCTTCTCCTTGTCGTAGTATCTGGGCTTGTAGTCAAATACACGATGCTCACTATCTCCGAACCAGCCGAATATCGCCATGATTTTCTTCTTTTTAGGAAAACAAATATAATATTTTTTATTTACTTTGCCTGTCATGAGACTTGCCATTAGTGTGTGCTAGTGTTAATTATTCCTCTGATTGTCAGAGGTTTGTCTCTGTTCGCAAGGGGTTGCTCGTTACCGGTGTCATTTTCGGCTGACTCATAATCAGCGGAAAGAGTTTCATCCGCGTGGATAGTGCATCGTCGTTGCTACATTTTGCAGCACTTATGTGCCCACGAGGCAATGCATTCCGCAAGAACTCCGCTTGCCGGAGATATACTCAGCGGCTGCTGTGGGCATAGAGTCTCCGCAGTTTGCCAATCGAAGCCTTGACAGGTTTCATAACAGTACATGATATGGAATTTTCAAAAAGAGTGCCCGTGGCGGGCCAAGGGGAGTGTGACAAGGGCCATTTGCCTTTTGGAGACAAGAGTAAGTTGCCCTTCAGAGTCGGCAACGGATATGATGTGCATAGAATCGGTGAAGGACTTGAGATGTGGCTCGGAGGCGTGAAGATCGAGTCTTCGTGCGGTTTTGTTGCTCATTCTGACGGAGATGTGGCCCTTCATGCCTTGTGCGATGCCTTACTCGGAAGCCTTGCTCTCGGGGATATCGGACATCATTTTCCTGACAATTCGGACGAATGGGCCGGTGTCGACAGCAAGAAACTTCTCGGTATAGTCGTGTCTAAGGTACACGAGAGTGGGTATCTTGTCGGGAATGTGGATATCACCATTGCTCTCCAGCGTCCCAAGATAGCCCGGTATATACCTGCAATGAAAGCTGCTATCTCTCCTATATTGGGCGTTCCCGAGAGCTGCGTCTCCATCAAGGCCACCACAACCGAAGGCATGGGCTTTGTCGGTCGCTGCGAAGGCTGTCAGGTCTGGGCCACCGCAACTGTCCTTCGTGCTGACTGATGCTGATCTCCACGCGATTCGTGATGTCCCTACCTGAGCCTGTGTCATTTCCCTGCTATTATCATTGTGCCTAAGTCATTGTCCCAGCCGTTGCCCTTATCATTGCCTTGGCCATTGTCTGTTCCCTTGTTGCGTAGGTGTCTCGTAAACGTCGCCGCGATTATGTATTGATGTCTGATATGGATAAATGAATCTTTGCCTCAAACAATCAGGGTTCTTGGCTCTTCTACTCAATTGTCACTTCAATCGGTGTAAGTTTAAACGGTTTCTTTACACAAAAAGCTGAATTTCTAAAGTTTTGTGTAAGTTTAAACGTTTTCTATACACAAAATTTTCTTCCAAAGTAAGGACCCAGCCCGGCTCTGCAAATGTCTTTTGCGGATATGATCTACAGCTGTTTTTGAAAGTGCGATGAAATTTCATTAAATTCATCGCATAATTTGCGTCGTTATTCAAGCCGTAATGCCGCATAATTATCCGGTGCTCTCGACGAGGCGGTAATGACAGTCAGTATCGTACTGAACAAGAGTTTTTCTGGCAAAGGCTTTCCTCTGTATCTTTAAGCAGGCAGCAGACAGATATTCTCAATATGTTCCTTGACGCCGAACGCTATAGGGCAGGCGATCTGTCGATTGCGAGCCTGCTTGCCAAATATTGCGCATACATACATGCAAAATAGCCTCCTGTTGTCCCACTGGCTAATATCGTAGATCGCATCAAGCTTAAGTTTCTTCATATCATATTCACACTTAAGAAAGTTTCCGCCATATCCAACGACGCTGAAACCGTTGTACCCTGGAATCAAATTGCCTTTTTTGTTATAAACCTCTATAGGGTATGTACTCCAACCCGTCACATTGTTCTGAGATAGCAGTTCCACGACTCTATCTGAGACAAGAAAAGATCTTCCCCCTTCTCATGTCAATGATATCCCTTAGCTTTCTTCCAGAGTCCTGTTCCAAGTGTACAAATATAACCGGAAAATCATATCCTTCATATTCTCCCCGTGACAGTTTTGGAATTCTCAAACCAAGTGCCTTGACACTCTTTTGTCTCATGAAATCGTAGTAGTCGTCAGACATCGGGCGGAGCGAATGCAGGGGCAGCTTTGCGTCTCGCATGAGCGGAACCCCGATGTGTGTGACAGTAGTGAGGAGTCTCATGACGCATCTTCCTTTCTTTTCATTGACAAAAACCTTTTGTATCTTTGTGCCGTTCTGCCGGTTCCGGTGTGACAGCGCGTGTCATGCACGGGGTTTGTCTCGTCGGAGCCTCCGTCAAGGCCTATTCTGACTTTGCGACCATTGAGGTGTTTCGACAATCCTTGGCAGTTTGACGGGAGTCGACAGGCTTTCGTTAGGCGAGGGCAGGTCCGTCAGTGTCTGTGGGCTTGACAGAAGTAAAGAGGCAGGCAAACAAGTAATATCTGCAAGGTATTGGCAGTGATATACATGACAGTAGCCAGAAGGTTGACAGTCAGACAAGATTATATAGTCATAATAACAAGATACAATGAGTACACTGAAAATCGAAGGGCAGCCCCTTCCGAATATTCCTTGGCAGGACAGACCTGCAGGCTGCAATGATCCTCTTTGGCGTTATTCTGCCAACCCCGTAATTCCGAGAGACCTTCTCCCAGATTCCAACAGTATATTCAATTCAGCTGTAGTTCCTTTCAAGGGTGGCTTTGCCGGAGTTTTCCGCTGCGATGACAAGAATCGCAGGATGACTCTCCATGCAGGCTTCTCCAAAGACGGTCTCAAATGGGATATCAATCATGAGACCATACGTTTCGAGGGTGCAGACCCGGAGATCGGAGAGTGGGTGTACGGCTATGACCCGCGAGTAGCCGAGATTGACGGTAAGTTCTATGTGACATGGTGCAACGGCTATCACGGCCCGACTATCGGACTGGCATGGACAGAAGACTTCAAGACATTCCACCAGATGGAGAATGCTTTTCTTCCCTACAACCGCAACGGAGTCCTCTTCCCACGCAAGATAGACGGCAAGTTTGCCCTCCTGTCACGTCCAAGCGATACCGGACATACAGCATTTGGAGACATATTCTATTCTGAATCACCGGATCTGGAATACTGGGGACATCATCGTCACGTCATGTCTCCAGCACCGTTTGAAGTGAGCGCATGGCAGTGCATGAAGATAGGCGCAGGTCCTGTCCCGATCGAGACATCAGAAGGCTGGCTTCTCTTCTATCACGGGGTACTTCATTCATGCAACGGATATGTATATGCGTTCGGCTCCGCCCTGCTTGATCTGGAGAAACCCTGGAAAGTCATAGCCCGCAGCGGTCAATATCTCATCTCCCCGAGGGAAATCTATGAGCTTACGGGTGACGTCCCAGATGTTACTTTCCCTTGTGCCGAGCTTCATGATCCCGCTACAGGAAAGGTTGCCATATACTATGGCTGTGCAGACACCGTCACAGGCATGGCATTCGGCTATATCCCTGAAATTATAGAATTTACCAAACGTACAAATATCCTGTAGGCTCATGGCTGCAAGATATAGGTTTATGTCTCTCCTTCTCTTGGCGTCTTCGCTCGGGGGAGGAGAACTCATGTTGACTTCATCCGCAATGACGGATAAGGAGTCCGCTTCTGTTAAGTCTACAGAGGTTTGCGGTGCGTCTTCGGTCGCCAAGGCTGCGGAAAGTTGCGAAGTATCGCCAGTCATGTATGTGGATCCTTTCATCGGTACTACCAATTTCGGCACGACAAATCCCGGAGCAGTTTGTCCCAACGGGATGATGAGCGTCAGCCCGTTCAATGTGATGGGTTCGGAGACAAATGTATACGATAAGGACAGTCGCTGGTGGTCTACACCGTATTGCTTTGAGAATAAGTTCTTTACCGGGTTTTCACATGTTAATCTGAGCGGAGTCGGCTGCCCTGAACTAGGTTCTTTGCTTACAATGCCGACCTCGGGTGATCTACAGGTGGAATATACGCGATACGGTTCTCCGTATAAAGAAGAAGTCGCATCACCCGGTTATTATTCCAATTTCCTCTCGGCATACGGCATACGTACCGAGGTGTCGGCAACGAAGAGAACAAGCATCGAGAGGTACACATTCCCCGCCGGCAAGGCAAATATCCTTATCAATTTGGGAGAAGGCCTTACCAATGAGTCCGGTGCAATGGTGCGCAAGGTAAGCGATACAGAGATTGAGGGTATGAAAGTACTCGGTACTTTCTGCTACAATCCACAGGCGGTATTTCCCATCTATTTTGTCATGAGAGTGAGCAAAGTGCCTGATTCTGACGGTTATTGGAAGAAGCAGCGCCCCATGAAGGCGGAAGCCCAGTGGGACCAGGATGCAGGGAAATACAAGCTCTACACGAGATATGCAAGGGAACTTTCCGGAGATGACATAGGATACTGGTTTTCCTATGACAATGTTGCAGAAGGGGAGCAGATTCTTGTGCAGGTAGGAGTATCATTTGTCAGCATAGACAATGCAAGGGCCAATCTCGATGCCGAGCAGAAGGGCTTTGATTTCGACAAGGTGAGGTCTGATGCGGTGAATGCCTGGACGTCTGACCTTTCAAGGATAATGATAAAAGGAGGGTCTGAGGAAGATAGAAGGGTATTCTATACCGCTCTTTATCACGCACTTATACACCCTAATATCCTGAATGACGTCAACGGTGAGTACCCGCTGATGGAATTTACCGGAGCACCTCTACAAGGAGTTGCAACCATGTCAACTGAGGACGCGGCTCTATCTCTCCGTGGTATCGGTAAAGTGGAGCCGGGACATGATAGATATACAGTATTTTCCCTTTGGGATACCTATCGCAACCTTCACCAACTCATGACTCTCGTATATCCCGAGCGTCAGCTCGATATGGTAAGGTCCATGGTAGATATCTACAAAGAATGGGGCTGGATGCCCAAGTGGGAGCTTTATGGGCGTGAGACCTTTACAATGGAAGGCGATCCTGCCATCCCGGTGATTACTGACACTTGGCTGAAAGGCCTTAAGGACTTCGACATAGAGTCTGCCTATGAGGCTTTCATTAAGTCAGCAACGACTCCCGGCAAGGACAACAAAATGCGTCCGGATATAAATCCTTATATAGCAGACGGATATATCCCAATGGGGTATTTCGCAGCTGATTTCTCCGGTGACAATTCCGTATCTCACGCGCTTGAATATTATGTAGCGGACAATGCCCTCTCTCTTTTGGCTGCCGATCTCGGCCATGAAGAGGACGCAAAGCTTTTCCGTGAGAGGTCCTTGGGATACAGGCATTATTACAGCAAGGATTTCGGTACGTTGCGTCCGCTTTGCAAAGACGGCTCTTTCCTTACCCCGTTCAATCCGCGACAAGGAGAGAATTTCGAGCATGTGCCCGGTTTCCATGAAGGCAGCGCCTGGAACTATACGTTCTATGTGCCGCATGATATAGACGGCTATGCCACGCTTATGGGCGGTAGGAAAGCGTTCGTCTCCAAACTTCAGAAAGTATTTGATGACGGTCTGTATGATCCTGCAAATGAGCCGGATATAGCGTATGTTTATCTTTTCAGCCGTTTCAAAGGCTCTGAATGGAGGACACAGAAGCTTGTCCCGCAGCTGCTTCATAAGTATTATACGACCCAGCCTGACGGTATCCCCGGCAATGATGATACGGGTACAATGTCTGCTTGGGCGGTATTCTCGATGATGGGCTTCTATCCGGACTGTCCCGGAGATCCATCATATACGCTGACAGCACCTGCATTTGACCAGATAGAGATAAAGCTTGACCCTCGTTGGTACTCAGGTCATGACAAGTTGGTTGTAACGAAGAAGTCTTCGCCTCTCTCCGAAGGACAATATGACAGGATTGAGAGTGTGGTGATAGGAGGCAGGAGGAGCACAGCTTTGAGAGTTAGTCACTTGAGCCTGACTCATGGCGGAGAAGTCATATATAATTGTAAGCCATCTAAGTAGCCTCAGACAAAGCTATAGTTGGGAATTCTTGCACGATGTAAATGAAGAATAAAACAGATTTATATGAATAAAAGTTTTTTTATAGTACCGTTGCTGTGTGCCGCAGTTGCAGCCTGCTCGACCGATATAAGGCAGGAGGCGGACTATACGCAGTATGTCAATCCTAAGATCGGAAGCGGAGGCCACGGCCACGTATTTGTCGGGGCAAATGTCCCGTTTGGGCTTGTGCAGCTCGGTCCCACCAGTATTCCTCAGTTATGGGATTGGTGCTCTGGCTATCATGACAGCGACTCTACCGTCATAGGATTTTCTCATACACATCTTGAAGGTACAGGAATCGGAGATCTGTTCGATGTGACAGTGATGCCTATAATCGGCAATGTTACATACGCAAGGGGAGTAGAGCCTTCCAAGGATGCTACTCCAGAGGAGATTGAGGCTGCCGTGAAGACCGGTCTTTGGTCATATGCCGACAGGACGAGGGAAGTCGCAAGGCCAGGATACTATAGTGTTCCGCTTACAAGATTCGGTATCAATGCCGAGATGACGGCGACCTCAAGAGTAGGCTTCCATAGATACACGTTCCCGTCAAGTGACTCTTCTGCGATCGTATTTGATTTGGAGAATGGAGGATGTTGGGACAAAACAACCGGAGCCTCAATGGAAGTGGTTGACAGTGTGTCTATACGTGGCTTCAGATATTCTACCGGCTGGGCAAAGAACCAGAAAGTATTCTTCTTTGCAACTGCGAGCAAGCCTTTTGACAGTTTCGATACAACAGGCCTTTATGGACGAATGTCATTCAAGACTACAGACGGGGAGAAAATACTTCTCAAAGTGGCAATTTCTCCTGTAAGTGTTGAAGGTGCTGAGGCTAATATGAATGAGGAACTTTCCGGATGGGATTTCGATGCTACGACAGAAGCGGCAAAGAAAGCCTGGAACGAAGAACTTTCCAAGATAGCTATCGAGACAGACAATGACGATGACAGGACTGTATTCTATACTGCATTGTATCACACAATGATACAGCCGTCGGTATTCAACGACTGCAACCTTGACTTCCGTGGGGCAGACGACGCCGTATATAAAAAGAACAATTTCGTCAACTATACCACATTCTCACTATGGGATACTTATCGCGCTGCCATGCCTCTTATGACTGTTATTCATTCGGACAGAATCAACGACATAGCAAATACAATGATCAATATTTACAGTCAGCAGGGAAAGCTCCCAGTATGGCATCTATGGGGCAACGAGACTGACTGTATGGTGGGTAATCCCGGTGTCGTGGCACTTGCCGATATCGTGGTGAAAGGCTATTCCGGCTTTGACAAGGAACTTGCATACAAGGCTTTGAAAGAATCAGAGATGCGTCCGGACAGAGGGCAAGACGTGCGTATGAAGTATGGTTATATCCCTGCTGACAAGATGAGTGCTGAGTCCGTGGCTTTCGACATGGAGTATGCCATAGCCGATGCCGCCATGGCCAATGCATGCAAGGCTTTCAGCAAAGAAGACGACTACGGGTATTTCTTGCAGAGAAGCCATTCGTACAGGAACTATTTTGATCCCAAGACTCTTTTCATAAGAGGACGCAACTCTGACGGCAGTTGGGTTGAGCCGTTCAATCCTTACAGCTCAGAGCACCGTGCCGATGTATATTGCGAGGGGAATGCATGGCAGTATACATGGCTTGCCCCTCATGACTATGAAGGACTTGTGACTCTGTATGGCTCAAAAGAGAAATTCATCGAGAGACTTGATACCCTCTTCAAGGCAGAGAGCAAGATTGAAGGTAGCGAGTCTTCCCCTGATATCTCCGGACTTATAGGCCAGTATGCACATGGCAATGAGCCGAGTCATCATATAATCTATTTCTATACAATGGCTGGACAGCCCTGGAAGGCAGCGGATCTGATAAGGAGGGTATATCACGAGTTCTATTTCAACGATCCCAACGGCCTTGCCGGCAATGAGGACGTAGGGCAGATGTCTGCCTGGTATATACTCTCAAGTCTCGGTTTCTATCAGGTAGAGCCTGCAAATCCGAGATTCTGGTTCGGTGCTCCGGCATTTCCCCATATGAGTGTCAAAGTGCCAGGCGGTGTTCTTGACATTAAGGCTGAAGGCCTCAGTGGTGAGAACAAATATATCCAAAGCATCACTCTCAATGGAGAACCTCTTTCCTTGCCGTATATAGAGTTTGAAGATATATACCGCGGCGGAAATCTTGTCTTCACAATGGGATCGGAGCCCAAATCCTGGTTTTAGGAACTTAAATTATGAGTGAGCGGCTGCAGGGGCGTCTATGCTTTATGTCGTTTTGTATGCCGCCTCTTGAGATGGCCTCACTACGAAAAATTTCAACAATAATGTCAAATTTCAAAACAGATTCAAGGATTGTACTGACCCTCGATGCTGGCGGTACAAATATGGTATTCAGCGCTATGCGCGGAGGAGAATATATCGTTGAACCTATCACTCTTCCATCAAATGCCAACAATCTCGACCTTTGTCTCCAAACCCTCGTTCTTGGATTCAGTACGGTGGTCAATAATCTGAAAGAGAAGCCGGTTGCCATCAGTTTCGCCTTTCCCGGGCCGGCTGACTATCCTCATGGGATCATAGGCGGCTATCTGCCCAATTTCCCTTCTTTTAGGGATGGAGTTGCCCTCGGGCCTTTTCTCGAGGATAAATTCGGTATCCCAGTGTATATCAACAATGACGGAGATCTGTATGCCTACGGAGAAGCACTTGGCGGTGCGTTGCCTTATATTAACGAGAGACTGCAGGCTGCAGGAAGCGACAAACGATATCACAATCTTATAGGCTATACATTCGGTACTGGACTCGGCATCGGGTTTGTCATGAACGGTGTGCTCAACCGTGGCGACAATTCCTGTGTTGAGACTTACTGTCTGCCCAATTTCAAGATGCCTGGCTACATTCTTGAGGACAGCGCATCCATACGTGCTGTTACTCGTGTGTACGGAGAGGCGAGTGGAGATATGAACCATGGGCTTACACCTAAAGATATAGCTGATATCTGCAACGGAAAGCGTCAAGGTAATGTCGAGGCAGCCAAGAAGGCATTCTTCGATCTCGGGGAGGCTGCAGGTGACGGGATGGCTATCGCGGCATCGCTTTTTGACGGTATCATCTGCATAGGCGGTGGCCTTATGAACAATGACAAATTCATCATGCCGGGCATTCTGAAGTCTATGCGCGGGACGGTGAAGACTATCTCCGGTGATACTATCGGCAAGGTGCAGTCCAAGGTTTATAACCTTGATGACGATGCTGAGTTTGCGGAGTTTGCCAAGGGCGAGGCCCGTCAGATCAAGGTGTATGGCACCGACAAGACTGCTATATATGACCCGATGAAGCGTATAGGAGTGATTAAGAGCAAGATAGGAGCAAGTAAGGCTATCTCTATAGGAGCATATACCTTTGCGCTTGCACAACTGGAAAAATAATAAAAAGAAAAGAAGATATGTATCCGTTCAAATTTAGGCCCATATTGAAGACCGTTGTGTGGGGCGGTGAGAAGATAGCCCCGTTCAAGGAGATTACCACAGACCAGCACAACATAGGGGAAAGTTGGGAATTGTCGGGTGTCCCCGGACATGAGTCAGTCGTGGACAACGGTGAATTTGCAGGACGCAATATTGCGGAGCTTGTCAAGGAGTTCAAGGGAAAGCTTGTCGGGGAGAAAGTATATGCGACTACCGGTGACGAATTTCCATTGCTGATAAAGTTCATCGACGCGAAGAAAGACCTCTCAATCCAGGTTCATCCCAATGACGCTCTTGCACGCAAGAGACACAATTCTCGCGGTAAGACCGAGATGTGGTATGTTGTGGGTGCAGACAAGGGAGCTCATCTGCTTTCCGGCCTATCCGAGAAGATCACTCCTGACGAATATGTCAAGAGAGTCGGTGACAATACCATTACAGATGTACTTACCAAGTTCGATGTAAAAGCCGGGGACGTCTTTTTCCTTCCTGCAGGTCGTATACATGCTATCGGCGCCGGATGCTTCATCGCTGAGATTCAGGAGACTTCCGACATAACGTACAGGATCTACGATTACGGGCGTCTCGGCCTTGACGGAAAGCCTCGTGAGCTGCATACGGAGCTTGCAAAGGATGCCATCGACTACAATGTATATCCAGATTACAGGACTCATTATACCGAGCATAAGGATGCCGAGAATGTCCTTGTTGACTGCAAATTCTTCACAACAAGCGAGTACAATCTTGACAAACCTTTCACAAGGGATCTGTCAGAGGTGGATTCTTTCCTTGTCGTGATGTGCGTTGAGGGCAAGGGCTCGCTAATAGACCATGAGGAAGCAGACCACACTCTGTCTCTGCATCAGGGCGAGACTGTGCTCATCCCTGCGACATCCAAGGGTGTAACTTTCACCCCTGAGGAGAACATGAAACTCGTTACAAGCTATATACGTTAGTCTTACATAAGGGACCGGTTCAAGAGGGTACATTCAGAATTACCTCCTTTTGACTTGGTGACATAAAAAACGCCGGGGCATTCGCGAAGATTGCCTCGGCGTACTTTGTTGTAGGCTTGATTCAAAAAACAACCAGCCTTGTAGTCCCCCTATCTTTATCTGATCTTGATACTTATTGCCTTCAGCTGCTGCCAGCCGGACTTGTCTGTCAGGCGGATCATGAAGTGATAATCTCCCTCATCAACATCTTTAGGTATGGGTATCTCCAGCTCGGCATCATACAATTTGCTTCCAGACGGGATAGTATAGTCCTGATTGTAGATCCAAGGATTGACCGGATCTTTTTTCGGATCAAGAGGACAGTCACCGGCTGAAGTGGAATGGGAATGGTGATCGAAATTGTTGTGTATCTCGATATTGAAGTTTCCCAGCTCCTCGTTGTCGGTAAAGATATAGCTGAAAGGTATTGAAGTGCCTCTCTGATAAACCTGGCAGTTTACAGGAGAAGGAAAGTCGCTGTCTGTAATTTCAGGCTTTACCATATCCTTCTCCTTAGAGTCATCCTTTGTACATCCGGCTGCCATAAGCAGGCAGCAGGCGATATATAAGATATGTTTCATTATTCAATGCTTCTAACCAATGACGGCCATGAAGGCTCTGTCTATTTCGCTGAGATCTGAACGCCTTCAACTTCCTCAGTAGTCGAATTGCCTTCTCCGTCAGTGACAGTGAAATGGAGATGGTATTCTCCCACCGGAGCGTCTGCCGGAACTTCTATATGCTCGTGGAAAGAGGCTGAAGTAAGGCCAAGATAGTCCCCAGTAAACTTGAATACCTTTTCGTAATCAGCCGCCGTATTGTGCAGCTCGACCTCTATCTCGGCGATTTTCTTGGGTGCGCTAATCTCTGCTTCAAGGTGAAGTTCACCACCGACTACGGCTGCATTGCAGTTATTCTCACCGACTTCGGTTATTTTGATGACCGGTGCGCCTTCCACAGAGACCTCTATCTTCAGGGCAGAAGTGAATATGCTGCTCTGCCCTGCCTTGTCGGTAACAGTAAAAGTAAGGGTGTAGTCTCCGACTGCGGCATCAGCAGGGATATCGACATGCTCGTGGAATACAGTATTCCTCACGCCAATATATTTCCCGTCAGTCCATGACTTTGACAGAAGCTCCGCGCCCGATGCCGATTTGATTGAGAGGTCGATTTTTGCGATCAGCCCTTCGGCCACCAGTTCTCCTTCCAGATGAAGATCCTTGCCGGCGACTGCGGTCTTGCTGTTTTCCTCGCCTACTTCCGACAGTTCAATTACTGGTTTGTCGGTTGTTTCAAGGTTGTCGTTCTTGTCACAAGATAAGAACATTACAGGAGTTGCAAGCAGCATAAGTACTGCATAAATCAATTTTGCTTTCATGATGCTATTTTGTTTTGTGGGCATGCTGTGCCCTAGTTTGTATAAGTATCTGTTCAGAAGTTCCATGCAGCCATCAGCGAGACGTTGCGTCCCGGTTCAGGCACGCCTATGAGTCGGTAATAGCTGGTATGGTCATAATATTTTGTTCCAAGGACATTGTCGCATCGTAGAGTAAGGCGTAAGACATTGTCACCGATCTGGAATGATTTTCCGGCAGAGGCATTCAGCAGCCTGTAGCCCGGAGTCGGTTCTTCCGGAGGTACGATCTCGTCCTGTCGTCCGACAATCACATATTCCATTGCGATGAACCACGGCTGCCTCTGACCCATGGACGGCAGGGTATAGCGTAGTTCCGTCCGTGCTGACCATGGCGTGGAGAACGGCAGTGAATATCCTTTCTTCTCTCCAGAGAGCTGGCGTGCGTGAAGGTATTCTCCACTGGCCTTCAGCTCGAAATTTTTGCAGAAACTGTATGAAAACTCAGCCTCAAAGCCCCATCTGAAGACACGGCTCTGAGTGTAATAATACAGTTGCAGCCCTTCCCTGTAGTTGTCTGTCGGGTTGAGATAGATGTAATTAGGAAAATAGTTCATGTATGGAGTGATGGAGGCTGAGAAAGTCTTTCGTTCATAGAAGATTCCGGCATCCGCCTGGTAAGACTCTTCAGGTTGCAGCCTGGAATTCCCTTTCTCATAACGGAATATGCTGTAGTTAATTCCGTCCATTCCCAGCTCCTTGGCTATCGGCATACGGAAGCTCTTTCCGATATTGGCCTTCAAGGTGAAGTCTCCGAAATTCCTGTTGATGCCAGCCGACCAGATGAAGCTGTCGAATGCCTTGAACATATTTTCGGATCGTTCCATATATGTGAGATCTCCGTTTTCGTCAGGGGTCTTATACCAGTCTTTGTAGCTGCTGATGTCCACAGTCCCATGATCATATCTGATACCTGCGCTAAGGATGAACTTGTCATTGATGGCAAGGCGGTCAGAGGCATAAAATCCGAACTGCAGCTGCCTGAACGCGGGCAGTATGAAGCCCCAGCCCCCACGTCTGTTGCTCTGGTATTCGACATTTGTCCCTATATAGAGAGTACTCTTGCCGAAAGTATGGCGAACATGCATGCTGGCAGATACGGTGTTCTTGATAAAGCTTCGTTCGAGCGAATCGGCAGGCTTGGGCATATAACCGTGAGATACGGGTTCGGAAAACTCTTGCTGCCTGTTGTTCTGCCATCCGATATTTCCTTCAATCATTCCGCCTTCCCAGTGCCATTCGGTATGGTTTGAGACAAAAAGGTGGTTCGCCGTATGGTAAGGCAAGTCAAGGTCTCTACGGGAAGTGTCATAGTCAATGTCGGACAATCTGACTTCCAGACCATGGGCATCAGCGAAAAATCCGCTCCTGGTGTTGACATCAGATAGTCTCAGGCTCGTATTCCATCCGTCTCCGTCATATCCAAGTACCAGAGCCCCGTCTGCTTCGCGTCCGGCTGTGTTGCGTAGTCTCCGGTCGTGCAACTTGATATAATAGGAATAATAAGGTATGCTGTCAGCCGGCACGCGGTAATCGGCATAATCGATGAAAGTGGCGTTGGCTTTATACCAGAGCCCTCCGTTTCTTCCATAAATCTTTGCGCTTGTCCCGACAGATTCGTTGTTGCTTCTGGCGAAAATGTTTACTTTCCCACCGAAAGACGTCTGCGGCGATGTGATGCTTTGCAGATTTATTACACCTCCTATCGCATCAGACCCGTAGGAAAGTGCGGACGGACCCTTTATGACATCGATTGCGTCTATGCTGTATTGGTCCGTTTCAAGCCCGTGGTCGTCTCCCCATTGCTGCCCCTCGTGCTTGATCCCGTTTTCGGCCACGAGTATCCGGTTGAATCCGAGGCCTCTGATTATCGGCTTGGATTCTCCGGAACCCACTGACATGGACTTTATCCCGGGAATCTTCGAGAGGCTTTGCATCAAGGATGCCCCGAAATTATCCTGCATATATTGTCCGCTCACCTTTTCGATGTTCAGGGAAGAGCGCATTTGTATGTCTTTCTTGCTGCTGTTTCCGTTCACTACTGCCGCATCGAGCACAATACGCTTTGTTGTCATACTTTGCGTGCTGTCAGCTGGAATGTATGTCTCAGTGCTGTCGATAGACTGAAGATATAGCCTGCTACCGGCGGAGTGTTCTGCATAGCATGGCAGTATGAAGAACGGAAGCACGGCAAATGCTATGCTCGTTTTCATTTATTTAAAAATTGGATTATACAGTCCTTACGAGAGAGGTAAGGTCTGATAGCCGAAGTCCAAGCGGTGAGAGTCGCACGGTCAAGTCGGCATCAAGTTATGCGAACTTGATTTTCGGGGGAGCGCGAAGATAAAGAGCGAGGATTTCGGTCTGTATGATATCTTTCGCAGGACGTACGGCCAAGACAGAGATAGACTCTGTAAAGAAAGTAAAGTTGAATGCCGTAGTCTCAATGAAGGGGGACAAGAAGAAATTGCATATAGGGCATGTGTCTCCCTCTTCGCTGTCGTGAGAATGCTCATGAGCGGCGGTCTGGGAGATCTCCAAATCATCGTGGTGATGGACGTGCACCGCTTTTATGATGCTGACTTGTAGAAAAGTAAGCAGTAGCGCACATGCGATGATGATTCTATTTCTATTTGTCCTTTCCATGATCTTGCGCTGCAAATATAAATAATATTTGATTTTGCAAATAAATATAAACGATAAAAGTATAATTCTGGATCTGAACTTCTTTTCCTGTAATTGCGATTCAGTAAATATTGCGTAAATTAGCTTAAGAAACAATTCTAATCTTATTTTGTTTATGTATCATTCAAGAGTATTTGTATTGGCATGCTTATCTGTAATGCCGATACTCTTCTCATGCGAGAAGGATAAGAATTCCTCAACCGAAGAGACTGTGGCAGACAGTATTGTACTTGATGCCGAAGCTGTAGAGGTTGAAGTCGGAAAGACCGTTAAGATTACACCTACTGTAACTTCCGCAAATAGTGATGTCGTACTGTCTTGGACTTCCACGGATGTCAATGTCGCTACTGTAGAGGGCGGAGTCGTGACGGGAGTTGCCAAGGGTGAGGCTATCATTACAGCTTCATTTGCTGATGTGTCTGCAAAGTGTACGGTTACAGTTATCGCTCCGGCAGAGATCGGCGAGGGATATGCGGCAATGGTATTGATCCACGCTGCCGATTCCTCTTTCATGATGGGCTCTCCCGAGACTGAGGCAAACAGGACCGTATATGAGCCTCAGCATCCAGTAAAGTTCACTAAGGATTTCTATATGGGTAAATATGAGGTGACGGCGGCCTTGTTCGCAGAGTATGCCAATGCTGCCGGGATTACCGAAGATGGAAAATTCGCAAATAATGAAGAGATAACGGGTAGCAAGTGGACAAATGCTATATATCCTTCTGACAAGGGCTGCTACTGTCAGTTCAATAAGGAGACCGGTAAATGGGAAGCTACCAAGGGCTACGAGAACTATCCCATAGGCGGCATCTCATGGTTCGCCGCCAATGAATATGCAAAGTGGAAAGGAGGCAGCCTCCCTACCGAGGCCCAGTGGGAATATGCATGCAGGGCCGGTAGTACGACAGCTTATCCATTTGGTGATGATCCTGCTCTTTTGTCGGAATATGCTTGGTATATAACCAATGCTGATACGGCAATACAAGAGGTTGGACAGCTTAAGCCCAATGCTTGGGGCTTGTACGATATGCTTGGCAATACCAACGAGTTCTGCTCGGATTGGTTCCACAAGGAGTACGGCCTTACTGACTTTACGACCGTGGTGGTAGATCCTCAGGGACCTGAGAAAGCCAATCAAAAAGTCGTAAGAGGAGGAACTGTGAACTATACAGAGGCCAAGCTTAGGTCTGCGTCCCGTGACTGGTCCAATACTTCCAAGCATATGGCCTCATTCGGATTCCGTATCGTAATGCCTGTGGAATAATCTATTGGAGGAATGGCGTACTATAGCCAACCTCCGTTGTTTCCGCTGACACCTCGTGCAACGACAGACACGGTCTTGCTGATCTCCATTCCTCCGATATTCTCTTCGCCGCCGATTTTGTCGCCTCCGGCGATAGCCTTGATATTAAGTCTGAAGTTCCCGGATTTATGTGGCCTTACCACAAGATATCCGTTGCGGACTTCAGGCTTTTCTTTTAGTCCTGCAGCTTCCATGTCAGCGTCTGAGATTTCCACTTCTGTGAAAGTCATTGTTTTATATGAATCTCCGAAGAAATTTCTCAAACTCAGATCGTTTTCTTCTCCGACCGTTGCCGTAAGACAAGGTGTCCCTTCAATTTGCATCAAGAGTCTCCATGCATCAATATTTCCGGTGCCCATATTGTATTGGAACTTTTTGATATTGAAGTCTCCGAGACCCTTGATCTCTTCGTTCCATGTCTTTTTGGTGCCGGTGCAATACGTGTCAACGTCATTTACACTTGAAAGTAGCATTGCTTTGAACTCCTGGGGAGTGCATGTCTTTCCGAGTTTCTTCATATACGAAAGTCCGAGAGCAGCAACTCCGGAGACAGCAGGGCACGCCATGGATGTTCCCTGCTTGTAACCGTATCCAGATGACTTGGTCTCATAGTCATCGAATTCCAATTCAAGTGGTACCGTAGACAGAATTGCGGAGCCTCCGTTCAATACTCCGCCTGTATAGAATTCTCCTCCTGGAGCGGCAATATTGCAGCCAGGTCCGTAATTGGTATAGTACGTAGGCCGGTAGTCTGCGGCAATTGCAGTCACAGATATGTTTTCTTCTGATGCGCCTGGATATGATGACATTCCCTTTCCGTTATTGCCTGCTGCGAAAATCGCAATTCCCCCGTTTATGGGATTGTCCCTCTGGGAATTCATGAAATAGTTGTAGGCCAAGCATTCAAGCTGGTTTTCGGCCGCATAGCCGTTGTCGGATGTATAGCTTCCGGAGGTCACTCCGAACGAGCATTGGAGTATCGATGCTCCCATATTCGCAGCATACCGAATTGCCCGGGCAAAATCGCTTATATCAGCACTATATGATCCGGAAAATATCTGGCAGGACATTATCCTGACTCCGTCTCCGGAGCCTGTACCTCCTGCTATTCCGCTTATACCCTCTCCATTGTTGGAAGTCGCGGCTATTATCCCAGCTACATGTGTCCCGTGTCCGGTATCTCCGCTGACAAGGACTCCGTCACCTGCCTGATCCCATGTGATTGGCCCGTTTTCCGCGAAATTATATCCGTGGAAATCATCGACGTATCCGTTGTTGTCGTCATCTTTGCCGTTACGAATCTCGGCTTCATTTGTCCACATGTTGGCTTTAAGGTCAGGATGCGTGTATGCCACTCCCTCATCTACAACGGCAACGATTATGGATGGGTCTCCAGCGGTAAGTTTCCATGCTTCAGTTACATTGACATCTGCACCAGCAACCGAAAAATTATCCTCTTCAGAAATGCCGTCTACTGGGCTTCCTGTATTTAGAATATGCCATTGGCTTCCGATATAAGGATCGTTCCAAGGATAGGCACTGCCCGCTTTTGTATTTACGCGAGGTGAGTATGCCATTGTGATCCCGTCGCTGATTTTTCGGAGCAAAGAATTGTACTGAACATGGGCAACGCTTTTGTCTTTGGCCAGTCTTTGCGCGGTTTCTGTGAGTACGGCTCCATCTTCAAGTTCTGCGATGAACCATCTGTCAAGTCCGAAGCGGTGTTCTTCCTCCTCTCTGCCCGGCCATGGATCAAATACTCTATGATATTCTTTTATTCCTGGAATTGAGTCTGCGCTTGGAATCCGGCTGTCCGCCATACAGATGAGAATACTGTTGTCATCGCAGTCATAAGGAGTATTGAGAATTTTTGTCTGATATTCTTGAGCGGCATCGTCTGTTTCGACGGTTTGAGTGCAGGAAAAAGCTATGCCTGTCAGTACTGACAGCGCGAGGAGAAGTGTTTTTTTGTTCATTTCAATGGAGTCTTCTATAAGACCGTCTAAAGTTATACAAATGTAAAGCTATTTTCGGTTTTACAAAACTCTTTCGCTAAGGCGCGTAATGTCCCACTTCGATTTGGACAAGTATAACATCCCTTTCGATTTTAATAGAGCCTTTATTGCGCATGATGTCACAATAATACAAAACCGATATAAATAGGGGGAGGGAAGGCCTATATGACGGCTGGTTCTATGTGGGAGACTGGACACCTGGCAATCACGATTATAGACATGATATTCATACTTGCCTTATTGACTTTTTTTTTATGTTATATATATGAGCAAGGTAAAGAAGCGGATGAGAAAGTGTGCAGTAATGTGGGTTGAGGGGATCATGCCCTCGGCAAAGCTTGCAAACAAGTTTGCGCTTTGCACTCGCTTTTTCGTATATTTGCAGCAAATTTTGGTGAATGGCTTGAGATTTGTTGCAAATGTGGCTTTTGGAGAGGAAATTATAAGCTGTATGGCAGATTTTCTTCTCAGACGACATTTTGACAGAATATATAACAAATAATTTAAAGTATTATGGAAGATTTTGAAATTCTGCAGATCAGCGGCAGGGAAATCCTTGACTCAAGAGGCAACCCGACCATCGAGGCTGAAGTAGTATTGGCATCAGGCATTGTAGGTACAGCTGCTGTCCCTTCAGGAGCATCTACAGGTGAGAACGAGGCAATCGAGCTTCGTGACGGTGATCCCAAGCGCTATGGTGGCAAGGGCGTCCTCAAGGCTGTGAAGAACATCAACGAGGTTATCGCACCTGCACTCGTAGGCATGTCCTGCTTCGAGCAGAGAGCTATCGACGAGGCTATGATCAAGCTTGACGGCACTAAGAATAAGGCAAAGCTTGGCGCAAATGCTATCCTCGGCGTATCACTCGCAGTTGCAAAGGCTGCAGCCGCATATCTCGGTCTTCCGCTCTACAGATATCTCGGTGGTCCGAACGCTTACGTTCTACCTGTCCCGATGATGAACATCATCAACGGTGGCGCTCACTCTGACGCTCCTATCGCATTCCAGGAGTTCATGATCCGTCCTGTAGGCGCATCTTCTATCGCAGAAGGCGTAAGGATGGGTGCTGAAGTGTTCCACGCTCTTCAGAAAGTTCTCAAAGGACGTGGCCTTTCTACAGCAGTAGGTGACGAGGGCGGTTTCGCTCCCAAGCTTAACGGCATCAACGATGCTCTCGACTGCATCATGGAGGCTATCAAGAAGGCCGGTTATGAGCCTGGCAAGGATGTAACTATTGCAATGGACTGCGCTGCATCCGAGTTCAGTGTAAAGGAAGGCGACAAGTTCTTCTATGACTACAAGCAGCTCAAGACAGGTATGCCTAAGGATCCTAACGGCAAGAAGCTCTCAGACGAAGAGCAGATCAAATATCTTGAGGAACTTGTTGCAAAATATCCTATCGACTCTATCGAGGACGGTCTCGATGAGAATGACTGGGAAGGTTGGGTTAAGCTTACCAAGGCTCTTGGCCACAAGTGCCAGCTCGTAGGTGATGACCTCTTCGTTACCAACGTCAAGTATCTTGAGAAAGGTATCAAGATGGGTGCTGCAAACTCTATCCTTATCAAGGTCAACCAGATCGGTTCTCTTACAGAGACTCTCGACGCTATCGAGATGGCTCACAGAAACGGCTACACAACCGTTACTTCACACCGTTCAGGTGAGACTGAGGACACCACAATCGCTGACATCGCTGTCGCTACCAACAGTGGCCAGATCAAGACTGGTTCTCTCAGCCGTACAGACCGTATCGCTAAGTACAACCGTCTGATGAAGATCGAGATGGAACTCTGTGAGACCTCAAAATACGGATACGCCAAGATAAAATAATCTATCTTAGAAGCTTAGATTGCTTCAAGGCAGAATAAATTTAATAGGGACGATGCCGGAAACGGCGTCGCCCCTTTTCTTTGCTGCCACAACGATGATGAGTTACGCTGATATGGCTATTATATGGTTCAGGATGCCTTATTCCAGATGCCAGAGCCATTCGGCAGGGATCTGCTTGCGGACTCCGTTTTCTATAAGAGCAAGTTCAAGTGAGCCCCCGTTGCTGTCGAAATACCGTACTTGTATAGGATGGAAGCCTGCCATCATGGCTTTCTGTACTGTTATTTCCTCGGTCGAATGTTCTCCGTCGTTGTCTCCGAGCTTTTCCCCGTCGAGTTTCAGCTCGCTTCCGTCATCGGAGAGAAGAGCAAATGTGTACACTCCGTCAGAAGGTAATTTGATATATCCATTGAATACGAGGCCTATGATGCCGTTTGCCTCGGACGGTATGGCTATGCGATCCACTGTATATTCACCTTTGAGAATATTGCCCGGTGCATCTATGTCCGCGCATTTTATCACCTTTGTGCCATACCACTTGACCTTGATGCCTGGCTTAAGTGTGGGCTTGCTGTCGCTCTTCTTGTAAAGTGTCTCATCGCTTGAACCTTCTCTTAACGGATCAATTGCCGAAGACATCTCTTCCCTGAAGAAAGAGCAGGTGCGCACTGCATCTGCGCTTCCATCAGCCCTGAAAGCACGTAGCTTCAGTGTCATGTCCTTATCGACAAATATGCCGTCTGTCGCGAGCGGTGAATTTATATTGGGGAAGCTACCGTCTGTAGTATAGCGTATCTGAACTCCTGGGAACGGGCAGCCTGGCCTTACGGTTACCGTGTCTGTAAATGCGTTGATATCATATACACCGTTCAGGTCGGGAATCCTGTAGTTTATGCCCAATGCATCAAGTCTGCGGAAATGAGGCGGAAGCATTTTCTCGAATTCCGGTTCGGTAGACACTGCCTCTCTCTCGCACCAGGATATCTCTGACAGGGCGAACAATCTCGGGAATAGTATGTAGCAAAGTCTTCTGAATGAAGGGATTCCCTCTGCCCATACATTTGCCTGCACACCTTTTATCAGAGAAAGCTGTCTTTCAGAGAGATTGGGGAAGCCGCTTGGGTCGAAGCCTAATATGGTGCTCATCGAGTGTACTGTCTGTTCCCTGCTGAAATACATATATTCCGTAGGACAGATTATCACATTCTTGCCCTCTGCCGTGGCCGTAGGCACTGCATCCGGTACCCAGATCCTCCACCACATTATTACGCTTTCGTTGCCAAGCCCGTCCTTTGTCACCTCGTCCCAGCCAATGAGTTTCTTGCCGTTTTCCTTGAAGAAACCTTCCATCTGTCTGATGAACCATGCCTGAAGACCCTCTACCGAGCCGAGACCCTCTTTACGGATCCTCGCCTGGCACAGTGAGCATTTCTCCCAATTGTCTTTTTCTACCTCGTCTCCACCGATATGTACATATTCGTATGGGAAAAGCTCGAACACCTCACGGTAGACATTCTTACAGAATTCGAGCACCTGGTCATTGCCTACACAGAGTGGAGAAGAGAAATTCTTGCCCCATCCTACAAGCCCTTTGCAGCCAAGTTCCGGATACTGCTGGATTGCAGCGAGGCAATGCCCTGGCATGTCAACTTCGGGGATGATGTCTATGCCTCGGTCGCTGGCATATCTGACAATTTCCCGTATATCGGCCTTTGTGTAGAAGCCACCGTAAAGGGTGTCACCGTTCTCTATTCTGAGACGTTTCTCAGGTAGTTGCAGTTCAGGATTATCCTCCTGTCTTGCCCTGGAAATGCATGCCTTGTCGTTCTTGTCAAACTGTCTCCAGGCACCCTTTTCCGTAAGCAGAGGGTATTTGTCTATCTCTATACGCCATCCTTGGTCATCGGTAAGATGCCAGTGGAACTTATTGAGCTTGTAAAGTGCCATAAGGTCAAGGACTTTCTCTATCTCTTCCTTGTCCCAGAAATGCCTTGACGCGTCTATCATCAAGCCTCTCCATGCGTATCTTGGCTTGTCTCGTACCTGCATGGCTTGGATTGCGCAGCCGCTCTCCGGCATCAGTTGCCGCAGAGTCGCTATGCCTGATATTATGCCCTGAAGGTCTGTAGCTTCTATGACTATTCCTGAGGGGGAGACCTTGAGGGAGTATTCCCCGGACTCATATCCAGGCTTGAGAATCAGGCTGATACCGGCCTTGTCTATATCTTCTGTGACGGCAAGTGCTGCCTTTCCGCTGAATGATTCGGCAAGATATGTCGCAGCAGCTTTTAAACTTTTGTCGGATATCCCTATGCTTGTACCATCGGCAATGTCATAATGACCGCTTGTCTTCTCCATGTGCACGGGAGTAGGTATGACAGATATGTCCTCATGTGCATCTTTGCCGCACGAAAGCATGAAGGCACACGACAAAGCAGCCATCGCTGCCACTAATAGATTCTTATTCATAAAAGTAAATAATATAGAAACCTATCCCAAAATTACTATAAATTTGGATACTGTATCAAATGGAAGTATGGCTCACATCTGGAACGCGACATCATCATCGATGTGCACGGCAAGGACAAGAGCGATGTCTCAGAAGGCTTAGTCAGATTTTCTTTTATCGTAAATTAGCTATTTTGGACTTTAACTTGGCGGATTTGGACAGAACTTTGACGAATTGGCATGAATTTTTCGGTGTTAAGTCGGTTTGGTTAATGAATTAAGTATGCCGGAAAGAGTAGGACATATTGCACAGATCATCGGCCCTGTTATCGATGTTCATTTCGATGTGGACAGAGGCAAGGAAGCCAAAGAGCTTCCTGCAATCCATGATTCTCTGATAGTTAAGAGAGAAGGGGGCAAGGACCTCATAGTGGAAGTGCAGCAGCATATAGGGGAAGACACGGTTAGGACAGTGGCCATGGATTCTACTGACGGGCTTCACCGTGGGATGGAAGTGGCTGAGACAGGCCATCCTATTGAGATGCCGATCGGAGGTCAGATAAGAGGCCGGGTGATGAATGTCACAGGTAATGCCATAGACGGACTTGGTGAACTTGACCGCAGCGAAGAGCTACCAATTCACAGGGAACCGCCCCGTTTCGAGGACTTGAAGACATCTCAGGAAGTCCTTTATACCGGCATAAAGGTTATAGACCTGTTGGAACCTTATCTTAAAGGTGGCAAGGTCGGGCTTTTCGGAGGTGCCGGTGTTGGCAAGACTGTGCTCATCAAGGAGCTTATCAACAATATAGCCAAGAAGCACAACGGCTTCTCGATTTTCGCCGGAGTTGGAGAGAGGACAAGAGAGGGAAATGACCTCCTGCGCGAGATGATAGAGTCTGGAGTTATCAAATACGGAGACGCTTTCTGTAAGAGCATGGAGGAGGGACACTGGGATCTTTCCCTTGTAGACAGGGAAGAGCTTGCCAAGTCGCAGGTCGCCCTCGTCTTCGGCCAGATGAATGAGCCACCTGGAGCAAGGGCTTCAGTCGCCCTTTCAGGACTTACCTTGGCCGAGTCGTTTAGGGACAGCCACAAGGCAGACGGCCCTAAAGACATACTTTTCTTCATAGACAATATATTCCGTTTTACCCAGGCCGGCTCGGAAGTATCCGCTCTGCTCGGCAGAATGCCTTCGGCAGTGGGGTATCAGCCTACTTTGGCTACCGAGATGGGACAGATGCAGGAGCGTATCACTTCTACCAAGGATGGTTCCATTACCTCTGTGCAGGCCGTATATGTTCCGGCCGACGACCTTACTGATCCAGCTCCAGCCACGACATTCACGCATCTGGACGCGACTACAGTGCTTAGCCGTAAGATAACTGAACTTGGTATATATCCGGCCGTCGATCCTCTCGAATCGACCTCTCGTATACTTGACCCGAATATAGTAGGGGAGCGTCATTACAATACCGCCCAGCGAGTTAAGCAAATACTTGAGCGCAACAAGGAGCTACAGGATATAATCGCAATCCTCGGTATGGACGAACTTTCCGACGAGGACAAGGAGACTGTCAACCGGGCAAGAAGGGTACAGCGTTTCCTGTCCCAGCCTTTTGCCGTGGCGGAGCAGTTTACCGGGGTTCCGGGCGTGATGGTTGATATTGAAGATACTATCAAGGGATTTGAGATGATACTTGATGGCAAGGTTGACTATCTTCCGGAGCAGGCATTCCTCAATGTCGGGACTATCGAAGATGCGATCAAGAAAGGTGAGGATATTCTCTCCAAGGCTTCAAAATAGCGGTTGCTATGGACAATAAGGTTTTGACATTGGTCGCGATGACGCCAGAGGATCGGGCGATAGATTGTGAGGTGACATCGGTGTCCCTTCCGGGACTTTCAGGACGTTTCCAAGTACTTGTCGATCATGCGCCTCTGATTGCCGCTCTCGGAGATGGAGAAGTGATATATGAGACGGACGATGGGCAGAAGAGCCTTAAGATACGTTCCGGCTTTGTCGAAGTGAAGGACAACAGGGTATCTCTTTGTGTCGAATTATGAAGTTGTACAGGATCATACTTGTAGCGTTATTGTCAGTTATATCGCTGGCAATGTCTGCAAAAGATGGTTCGGCAGATCGGGCCGACAGTACTGGTTTTGATATCAAGTCAGTCATCTTCGGTCATATAGAAGATGCTTACAGTTGGCATATTACCAAGATAGGCGACCATGATATTGCCGTCCCACTTCCAGTTATAGTCCGTTCTTCTACCGGATGGCATGTCTTCATGTCGTCCAGATTCGATGGCGGAGCTTCATACAAGGGGTTGTATATCTCAGAGTCAAGCGACTTAGCTGGCAAGATAGTAGAGCGTTGTCCGGACGGTAGCGAGGTTAGGCCGACAGATATTTCCATTACAAAGAATGTCTTCTCCATGTTGTTGAGCAGTACTTTGCTGATTGTCCTTGTTCTGTCTACGGCGAGATGGTATCGCAGGCATGATGTTACAAAGGAAGCCCCGAAAGGGATTGCCGCTTTCATGGAGCCAGCCGTAATGATGGTAGATGACGGGATAGTAAAGGAATCGATAGGAGAAGATTATGAGAAATTCTCCCCCTACTTGTGTACAGCATTCTTTTGGATACTGATCAACAATATGCTCGGAATAGTGCCTTTCTTCCCTGGAGGCGCGAATGTTACAGGCAATCTTGCAGTGACGGGCGTGCTCGGAATCTGTTCTTTCCTGGCGATCAACCTTTTCGGTACGAAGAAATATTTCAAGGACATATTCTGGCCCGATGTCCCGTGGTGGCTCAAGTTTCCGATCCCACTCATGCCGGTCATCGAGTTCTTTAGTGCACTGACAAAGCCTTTGTCTCTGATGATAAGGTTGTTTGCAAATATGTTTGCCGGTCATGTAATCGGTGTCAGCATCGTTTGCGTTATCTTCATATTTGCAAAATACAATGCAGTCATATTTGGGAGCATGACGGTAGTGACAGTATTGCTTGGTGTCTTTATGGACCTTCTTGAGGTCCTTGTAGCATTCCTTCAAGCCTATATTTTCACCATACTTTCAGCGGTGTTCATAGGCCTTGCAAGGCAAAAATGATTAACTTATAAATTATCTGAAATATGTTACTTACAGTTCTTTTACAGGCGGTAGCAAGCGCATCTCTGGCAAAGGCCGGAGCAGCGATAGGTGCAGGTATAGCTGCCTTGGCAGCCGGAATCGGAATAGGCAAGATCGGTTCTTCTTCCACGGAGTCCATTGCAAGGCAGCCTGAGGCTAATGCACAGATCCGTACTACCATGATCATAGTTGCTGCGATGATCGAGGGTGCTGCCCTGTTCGCCATCATCGTATGTTTCATGGCTCTTAACTAATCTTGCAATGTCTCTGATTACTCCGGACAGCGGCCTCCTTTTCTGGATGGTCGTTATCTTTGGAATCGTCTTCTTCATTTTGGCCAAATTCGGATTCCCCGTCATCACTTCGATGGTGAGGAAAAGAACCGAATCTATCAATGACGCCTTGAAGAAAGCAGACGAAGCCTGGAAGACTTTGGCTGATCTCAACGAGAAGCAAGAAGCCATAGTCGCCAAGGCTACTAATGAGCAGAACAGAATCCTCGCTGATACTGCCAAGATGAGAGCAGATATCATAGCGAAGGCGTCTGAGGATGCTCGCAAAGAGGCCGACAAGATTCTTGCCGGGGCAAGGGCCGAGATAGTGTCCGAGAAAGAAGCGGCTCTTGCCGACATACGCAAGGACGTTGCAATTCTCGCAGTAGAGATTGCAGAGAAAGTACTTATGGAGAAATTCTCCTCAGAACAGGAGCAGAAAACCTATGTCGACAAAGTCCTGTCTGAGTTTGACTCTCATGGTAATACAGGTGCTAAAGCCTAAAAGAAAGTATATTGCGCTATTAAGTTGCTCTCTCGTAAGAAAGTAGCAGGAGACTATAAAGAAGATGAATACAGGAATAATTGCCTCCCGATATGCGGAAGCGTTGCTGAAATATGCTGATGAGAATTCTGCCGCAGATACAGTGCTGCAGCAAGTGAGGATTCTCTCGTCAGCTCTGTCATCTTGTCTGCCGCTCAGGAATGCAGTCTACAACCCGCAGACCGGAAGGGTAGCGGAAAAGGTTGCACTTCTTGCCAAGGTCTTGGGCGGAGAGAAGATTTCTCCGCTATTGGAGCGCTTCCTTACATTGGTCTTTGACAATGACAGAGGGCGATATCTTCGTTATATCCTCAATTCTTTCATGTTGAGGTACAATGAATCAAGGGGTATATCCGAGGCTTGCCTTACCCTTGCCATGGCTTCTGATGCGATGGAAGAGGAGATAAGAAGATTTTTCTCGGTAAAGTCAGGCGGAAGTCTTGAGATGGAGGTGAAGGTCGACCCGTCTTTGATTGGAGGCTTTGTTTTAGAGGTGAATGACGGAAAGATAGATGCGAGTGTCGCCACCCGTCTTGCTAAGATCAAGCGGAGTCTTGTCGCCAAGAATAACAGTGTCAAGTAGAAATTATCGTTATGTCACAGAATAATATAAAACCGGGAGAGATCTCCGATGTGCTGCTTCGCCAGCTTGAGGCAACAGACCTGTCCGTTGTGGAGCAGGAGACGGGAACTGTGCTTGAAGTAAGCGACGGAGTCGCACGTATCTATGGTCTGTCCCAAGCCGAGGCCGGTGAATTACTTGAATTCCAGAACGGAGTCATGGGCGTGGTCATGAATCTCGAAGTAGACAATGTCGGAGCTGTCCTGCTCGGACCTACAGACGAGATCAAGGAAGGCATGTCCGTGCAGCGTACAGGTAAGATTGCATCTATCGGAGTCAATGAGAATATGCTTGGGAGGGTTGTAGACCCTCTTGGTAATCCTATCGACGGACTTGGAGAGATAGCTGGGGAGAAAACTCTGATGCCTCTTGAGCGCAAGGCACCGGGTGTTATCTTCCGTCAGCCAGTAAGCGAGCCTCTCCAGACGGGTATCAAGGCGATAGATGCGATGATTCCTATAGGACGCGGGCAGCGAGAACTTATCATCGGGGATCGTCAGACCGGCAAGACTGCCATAGCGATAGATACTATAATCAACCAGAAGTCGGGTTATGAAAGCGGCAATCCTGTCTATTGCATATATGTGGCGATAGGCCAGAAAGGTTCCACTGTAGCAGCTCTGGTCAATACGCTAAAAGAGAAAGGCGCGATGCCATATACGATCGTCGTTGCGGCCACCGCGGCTGATCCGGCAGCCTTGCAGTATTATTCCGCATTTGCTGGAGCTGCGATAGGAGAGTATTTCCGTGATACGGGCAGAGCTGCTCTTGTGGTATATGATGACTTGTCCAAGCAAGCTGTAGCTTACCGAGAAGTGTCCCTTATTCTCCGCAGACCATCCGGACGAGAGGCCTACCCTGGAGACGTCTTCTACCTTCATTCCCGTTTGTTGGAGAGGGCAGCGAAGATCATTTCCCAGCAGGAAGTAGCAGAGCAGATGAATGACCTTCCTGACTCTCTGAAAGGCAAAGTCAAAGGCGGTGGCTCTCTTACGGCTCTTCCTGTCATCGAGACTCAGGCCGGAGATGTCTCTGCATATATCCCGACCAATGTCATTTCCATTACAGATGGGCAGATATATCTTGAGACGAGCCTGTTCAATCAAGGCGTGAGACCAGCAATAAACATAGGCATTTCTGTATCCCGTGTCGGTGGAAGTGCTCAAGTCAAGAGTATGAAGAAAGTGGCCGGTACTCTCAAGATAGACCAGGCCCAGTATGACGAACTTGAGTCGTTCTCCAAGTTTAGCAGCGATGTCGACAAGATTACAGCTCTGGCTTTGGACAAAGGCCGTAAGAACAAGATGCTGCTTATCCAACCGCAGTATTCGCCTATGCCAGTAGGAGAGCAGATTGCAATATTGTATTGTGGTACGCATTCTCTGTTGCGCGAAGTCCCCATTGCAGAAGTTGGCGCTTTTGAGAAAGCGTTTCTGCAGAGGCTCAGGGCGACGCATCAGGAAGATGTCCTTGATCCGTTGTCACGCGGAGAGATAAATGACGAGATAGCCAAGACTATCGAGCATGAGGCTGAGGATGCCGTCCTGGCCTTCGGTGACAACACTGCTCCGGCAGGTCGTTGAGTTGCGCAACTGTCATTTGGCAATTCGGTTTTGTAGATTTCCTGGCAGTGAGCCGCGTTGAGGAAGTCAATGAATAAAATTATAATGAGAGATGCCGTCATTAAAGGAAATAAAGAACAGGGTTGAGTCGGTCAATAGTACCTTGAAGATAACTTCCGCCATGAAAATGGTGGCGGCAGCCAAGCTTCACAAGGCACAGTCTGCTATTGGCAATCTTTTGCCGTATGAAGAGCTGATGCATTCTATGCTGTCAGATCTTTTGCAGTACCGAGCAAATTCGGCCCATTCGGATAATAAGTCAGAGTCGGGAGTATTATTGTCTGATGGCGGGACTTTGGATGATGATCTTGACAGCCTCTCTGCCAATCGAGAAATAAAAAAGGTCGCAATAATAGCCTATGCATCCAACTCGTCATTGTGCGGTTCTTTCAATACTGTTGCACTCAAAAGTGCGGAAGCGGTTATTAAGGAGTATACTGACAACGGTTTGCATCCAGAAGATATAACAGTATTCTCCATCGGTAAGAAGATGGCAGATGCCATGAGACGTAAGGGTTATATTTCACCTGATGACTATACGCATCTCTCTGATAAACCTTCCTACGAAGAGGCTTCAGCTCTTGCTTCCGTATTGGTACATGGTTTCATGGTGGGCAAATATGACAGAGTAGAGTTGGTCTATAACCATTTCCGCTCCAATTCTTCACAGCCCTCCGTAAGGGAATGCTATCTTCCGCTGTCCGTGGATTCCATGTCATCCGCTTCGGGTGTCTTGTCTGGTTCTGCGGAGTCTTCATCTTCTGGAGTTTCACATACAGGAAACGGTCTGGGCAGAGCAAATCTATTGTCTGATTATATTGTAGACCCAGGGGTGGATGCCGTGATAGAAGAGCTTCTTCCTAAAGTTCTTATGTTGAAGATGTATGCCGTGCAGCTTGATACCAATGCGGCTGAGCATGCCGCGCGCACAGTCGCCATGCAGACAGCGACCGACAATGGTAATGAACTTCTTCAGGATCTTACCCTTGAATATAATAAAGACCGTCAGCAGAAGATCACTAGCGATATCCTCGACATTGTCTCCGGCTCTGCTCGGTAGTTCTCCTTTATCCAGGTTGTCCTTTATTCAGTTGGAGTGTGTTACAATTTTGATAAATTTAAAGATAAAAACAGCTATAAATTAAGCATTATTATTGATATAGCCAAAATGGTTTACTAAATTTGCACGTATAGCGGATGAAAGTTTTAGTCTTTATTTCTCAGGGCAGTATGCTCAGATGAAAGGCGAATCGGTTTGCCCTCACATGCAGTTCCTGAAGAAAGGTAAGCTTGTCACCCATACAGTATAAGATTGTTTAAACACATATATCATGAAAGTGAGAGGATTATTATGGCGGATCTCTTCCTTTGCCTTGGCTGCCCTTGCATTGGTGGCTTGTAAAGAGGAAGAGGAAAACACTGGTGCTCCGAATGTTGAGATCAGTAAGTCTACATTGAAATTCGAGGACAAGGCCTCTGCCAGTCAGACAATACAGCTTACAGCCACCCGCGACTGGGTTGCAAAGACCGATGCAGAATGGATTGCAATCGACCCTGCATCAGGCAAAGGTTCGGCGTCAGCGGTAGATGTGAAGATCACAGTACTTGAAAATGCAGGTCTCGACCGTTCTGCCACAGTAACTTTCGACATAGGCTTTGCCAGCAAGACTCTCACTGTAGAGCAGGTAGGCAGTGGCTCAGCTTCAGATGCAATCGTCTACAAGAACAACTTCGATAAGGAAGAAGCTACAAAAAAATTTGGTGAGAATGACTCCAGCTGGCCTTATCTTGACCAGTTTGATGGATGGAAAAATGCTGAAGGTTCGGGAGTAGGCAGCGAGACATATGATTTTAAACGTATGTCCGTAAGAGCTAATTCTAAGTCTAATGGAAGTGAATATTCAGACTATGAGGGATCCGGAAGCAATAATCTCTTTTTCGGATCATCGGCATATTTCCGTGTAAGCGGTATAGCTCTTCCTGCAGAAGGATCGAACTTCAGCCTTACTTTCGGCAGTGAAAAATATCTTCAGGAAGGGGATTCCAAGTTCAATCACGATGAATTCCATGTCTATATAAGCAACGATGGAAGCAAGTGGGTAGAACTTGAATATGCATTCCCCAATGGAGACAAAGAAGGTAGATGGGATCTTGCCACGTCGACATTTACCCTTCCTGAAGGGACAACTTCCCTCAGTGTGCATGTGACAGCTGATGCTGCAAGCGCATACCGTCTTGATGATCTTAACCTGTCAGTATCTTCAGAGGCAGGTACAGCTATTGATTTCTCAAAAGGCATTGAGATCGCAATAGGCGGCGGCAGCACTGGCGGAGACTGGACAGATCTTCCGGGTGCAACAGGAGAAGGTACAGAAACTTCCCCGTACAATGTGGCAAAAGCCCTCAATTTGGTTCATTCCGCGAATGTGCCTACTGCTGAAGTGTATGTAAAGGGCATTATCTCATCTCTCGGTGAGTTCAATGATCAGTATGGCAACTACACATACAATATCTCTGATGACGGCAAGACCACGAACGAGTTCACTATCTACAGAGGCAAATATATAGGAGGTGAGAAATTTACGTCTGAGGATCAGCTCTCAGTAGGCAAGACAGTCGTAGTGAAAGGTACAATTGTCCTCTATAAGGGCGATACTCCTGAAATGAATGCCAATAATGAGCTCATATCCATTGACGGGCAAGGCGGTGGCACAGTCGAGCCTGTCAGCGGATCGATTGCAGATGTAATTGCTGCGGAGAAGGGTGCAGAATGCTCTACTGAAGGTGTAGTCGCTGGCATTTACAAGAAAGGGTGCGTCATTACTGACGGGAAGGACTATCTCCTGTGCTACAACGCAAATTCCAATTTTATCGCTCCTGATGTTAAAATAGGTGACAATATTCAGGTGTCAGGTACAAGGACGTCTTACGACCCCCTTCCTCAGTTGGCATTTACTTATGACAATATCAAGACCGTTTCTTCCGGCAATTCTGTTACATATCCGACACCGGTCAAAGTAGATGCAAGCAATATCTCAAGCTTCGACAAGACAAAGGCTACATGGTTCGAGTTTACAGGAGTCTTGTCCATTAGCGGCAACTATTACAATGTAAAGATAGACGGTACTACCACTCAAGGCTCTCTGTCATATCCTCTTGATGACTTCAATCTGTCTCAGTATGAAGGCCAGAGCGTGACATACAGAGGTTTCTTTGCCGGTGGCTCTAATTCCAAGTACCTGAATATGATGCTTGTTCAGATAGAGCAGGGAACAGGTTCATACTTCGGAGTATCCAAGACAGCCATCAGCGCCAATGCTGATGCTACTTCAGCTACATTCAATGTGACTGGCAATGTGGACTGGACAGTGACCTCTTCCGATGCAGCATATACAGTATCCCCTGCTTCCGGAAACGGAGCTTCTGAAGTTACGGTATCTTTCGCTGCCAATACTACTGAACAGGACAAGACCGTCAAACTGACAGTCTCCACTACGGCAGAGGTGACAACCAAGACCTATGAGGTAACCCTTACCCACAAGGGCGTCTCAGCTGCTGGCGAAGAGGATTATTCAAGCAACGTAACTTGGACTCTCGGTGATTACGCATATGACAATACTTCCACCAATAACAAACAAACTGCAACCATCAATGGTGTCGAAGTCGATAATCTAATAAAGCTTGGTACATCCAAAAAACAGGGTACAGTTACGATTACAGTTCCTGCTGGCACGAAGACCTTCAGTTTCTATGCGGTGGCTTGGAAAGGTGAGACTAAGGGAAAGTTGACAGCAAATTTAGGAGAGGGAACTACCCCTGTAACATTTGATGTCAAGAGCAATGATGGTGCTACTGGCACCCCGCCATATACCATTACTGTTGAATCTTCCGATAAATATTCGGTCGATGTGACTGCCCTTACCGGAGGTTCTCCACTTCCGGCAGACGTGAAAGTGACTGTTTCATTTACAGGAAGTAAAAATCGCGTTTTGCTCTTTGGTATCCAGGCTCATAAATAGTGTCGTAAAAGTATGATGTTATAAGGAAGTGTTGGCCGGATTTCTGGTCAGCACTTCTTGTGGTATGAGGACATGTTCATACCTCGGAAAGGCTGATACGGCATGAGGCATGGCTCTTCTCAGGGTGGACGGGTCGTGAGGATTTTAGATAATGAAGATGAAAGGAACAATAAGATTTACACTTGGATCTCTGCTTGGGGCAGTGGTGTCAATCTGCGTCTCGGCTTCAAGCTGTGACAAGGAAGCGACTCCTCCTCCGGTCTTGATACTTAAGAATGCTGAAGTAGGTGCAGAGGCCGCATCTCAGTTTATAGGGGTGCAGGCTTCAGGATTCTGGAGAATTGAAGTGGCATATGAAGGGACAGCAAGGGACTGGGTCGAAGCGAACCCGTCAGAAGGCAACGGCAATAGCAATAGTGTTGTGCTTTCTTATGACGCAAATACTGGCAATACAGCCCGGCAGGCAACAATAGTTGTGAGGTCTTCGTCAGGGATATCGACTGTAAGGTTGTCGCAGAAGGGCAAATCCGGAGGCGCAGATCCCGATCCGAGTCCGGTTGCAGGCTGGCTTGAGCTGCCGGCGATCCCTGATGACTCACCCTACAAGTATGTATCCCATTCCATGAAGATAGGCTCTGTCAGGACACGAAACTACGAGTTTGTATGGGACTATGACAATCTTGTGGCTCCATGGGTGGCTTACCCTCTAAGCAATTGGACCATAGGTGATGGAGGCAGGACAAATGCATGGCAACCTGATCCTAAGATCCCGTCTTCCAAGCAACCGGTCCTCAACAAAGGATATGAGAAAGGTAATGCTGGGTTTAAACCTGACAGAGGTCATCAGATCCCGTCTGCAGACCGACGGACGAGAGGTAATAACGAGATGACATTCTATTTCACGAATATGACACCCCAAAGAGGTGCAGACTTCAATCAAAGCATCTGGGCCAATCTGGAAGGCAAGGTTCGAGGCTGGGCTGATAGGTCCGATACCCTCTATGTGGTGACCGGATGTGTTACAGACGGCAGTACGAAATACGCGACTGACAATGTCGGCAAGAAGGTCACTGTCCCAGTAGCATATTACAAGGCTGTGCTCAGATACAGCCGCAAATCCACGTTTGGAGTCTCAGGCTACAGTGCCTGTGCCATATGGATGGAGCACAAGGATTATGACGATGCCAATGTCAGTTCTTCCTATGCCCTCTCAATCGATGAACTTGAGAAGAAGACAGGGTGGGATTTCTTCGCCAATCTGCCGGCCAAGATAGGGGAGTCAGGGGCAGCTCAAGTAGAGGCTCAAGATCCCAAGAACATAAGTTGGTGGTGGTAATAATAACGAGTCAAATCAGACATTATATGAAGAAACATGTGTGTACAAGAACCTTAGCTCTGATGGTGCTCATTGCATCATTGACAGCGTCATTTGCGGCTTCGGCTAAGGACTATGTCATAGGGTTCTACAATGTGGAGAATCTATTTGATACCTATCATGACGAAGGTAAGAATGATTATGAGTATCTTCCGGATGGAGCCAACAAATGGACCGAGCCGAGATACGAGAAGAAGCTTCACAACATGGCATCAGTCATTTCTGCCATGGCAACCGAAAATAAAATGTTCCACACTGTCCTTGGCCTCTCTGAAATAGAGAACAGGCATGTGCTTGAGGACCTGGTGCTTCAGCCCGAGATAGAGAAGGCCAACTACCAGATAGTGCATTATGACGGACCTGACAGAAGAGGAGTGGATGTAGCCCTACTCTATCGCCCAGACCAGTTCAAACTACTTGACAGCAAGTCAATCCCGTTTGACTTCAACAGCAAGGACATCGTCTTCAGCATGGATAGTGAGGCTCAGAAGAATTTCCGCACGAGAGACATACTGATGGTACGAGGCGAGATCGGAAGTGAGATGTTCGCATTCTTCGTAGCTCATCTTCCTTCACGGATCGGAGGCAAGGGCTCTGACTTAAGAAGCCGCGGAGCACAGATCATATATGAGAACGCTATGGACTTGATGAGAGACTTCCCCGGCATCAAGATAGTTGTTATGGGCGATATGAACGACAACCCGACTGACGAGAGCATGACAACGTTCTTGCACGGCAAGGAGACCATCTCTGAAGTGGGGGAATATGATTTCTTCTCTCCGTTCCTGTCCATGCTCAAGGCCGGCTACGGCTCCTTGGCTTATCGTGGCACATGGAACATCTACGACATAATCATGGTCAACAAAGCCTTGGCCTCCCCAGCAAAGGGTAGCTTGAGGATAATCCCCATAGTGAAGAAACAATATTATGGCAGGATCTTCAGCCAGCCTTTCATGACCCAGCAGACCGGCCAGTACAAGGGTACCCCTTTCAGGACTTTTTCTGGAGGCACGTTTATAGGTGGCTATAGCGACCATTATCCTACTTATATAGTAATCAGCAATAAATAGCCTTTCGAGTTAGGGCTTTCAATAATATTATGAATAGAATCAAACTTCTGTCAATTCTCCTCGCTCTGATGCCGGCCTTGCTTTCGGCACAGACAAATACTGGAGGAGTCAAGGGCACTGTAGTAGACAGATCGGCCAGGACCGCACTTGGCGGAGTCGTAGTCAGACTATATTCCGGCCAAAGCGAAGTCGCAGCTGTCAAGACAAGCGAAGACGGCACGTTCATGATACCAGATCTTAAGGACGGTATGTATGAGCTTGTCATCTCGACTCCGGAATACCTTGAGTCCAAGGTTAATGTGACGGTAAATGACGGCTACGTCAAGAATATGTTCAGTCTCTCGCTTACCCCGGTTCATAAAGTAGGTGAGGTGGACGATGCCAGTTTCTCCGAGTTTGACATGGACGACTCCGGCTACCAGGACAGCCCTACTATCCTCTTCGGCCAGAATGATGTCTTCAACGATATAGCAGGCTATAATTTCAGCTCTGTAAGATTCAGGTCAAGAGGCTATTCGAATGAATCTCAGGACGTGTATCTCGCCGGTGTCAGGATGAATGACGCTATCACAGGATATACCCCTTATTCTCTCTGGAGCGGATTGAACGAAGCGTTAAGGAGCAAGGAGTCAGTAACTGGAGCGGAGATTTCGGACTACGGCTTCGGCGGCTACAATGGTTTGACAAATATATTGCCGATGGCCTCGTCTGTAAGGATAGGATGGAGAGGAAGCGTGTTGACCAACAGTGCTCTCTACAGACTCCGTCTCATGCTTACCTATGCTTCTGGAGAGCTTGACAACGGCTGGTCCTATGCTTTCAGCGCATCTGCCCGCCTTGGAGGAAATGACTGGATTGACGGAGTATTCTACCGTTCTTTCGGCTATTATGGTTCGGTAGAGAAGAAATTCTCTGATGCCCACAAGTTGGGACTTACCTTCATGGCTGCTCCGGGAGAAAGAGGTGCTCAGAATGGCTCAACCCAGGAAGTGTATGACCTCATGGGGGACAATATGTATAACTCCAACTGGGGCTATTACAATGGCAAAGTACGCAATGCCCGCGTACGCAAGACCCACGAGCCGATAGCTATACTCAAATACGACTTCACTCCTGAGAATCATAAAGTAAGGGCTTCAGCAACAGTCCTCTACCGCTTTGGAAAGAATGGGTATACGGCTCTGGACTGGTATGATGCCCCCGATCCGAGGCCTGACTACTATCGCAATCTGCCGAGTTATTTCTATATGGACGATCCAGACTACAACAGGCAGAATTACGTCAAGTACGTCTGGGCCAAGGAATCATGGACCAATGACATTCCGTCCGTGACTCATCTCAACTGGGACCGTCTGTATACAGTCAACAGCAACAATGCTACAGAACACGGCAATCGATCCAAATACATCATCGAGGAGAGGCGTACCGACCAGAATGATATCAATCTTGCAGCCAATGCTTCCTGGAATCCTTTCCGCTACCTCACTGTGAATGGCGGCCTTTCGTACAAATGGAACAGGACAGAGTTCTACAAGATGGTTGATGACCTTATCGGTGGAGACTATTATGTCAATATAGACCAGTTTGCCGAGAGAGACTATGCCGCATATCCTACTATGATCCAAAATGACCTGGATTATTATATGGCACACGGCTCGGCCCAGATACTTCGGAAGGGGGACAAATACGGTTATGACTACTATGCTCATGTACGTAGGGCAGAGGCTTGGGCTTCAGGGCATTTCTCCCTTGGTGGTTTCGATGCTTCTCTTGCTGGACGCATAGGCTATTCCAAGTTCTGGAGAGAAGGACTGCTTCGAAAGGGTCTTTTCCCAGGTCTCAAGGACGGTCAGCCTATGACTTATGAGGGTAAAGTGATCACTGTATATGACAAGGACGGACGTCCCATCACCTCTCTCGGAGATTCTGACAAGAAAGATTTCCTAACTGGAGCAGGCAAACTCAACCTTAGCTATGTGTTCGAGGGAGGGCATAGGATCTATGCGGATGCAGCTTATATAGTGGATGCGCCTACATTCAACCAGGCTTTTGTCTCTCCGAGGACTCGTAACTCGATAGTCCCAGATCTAACGACCGTGAAGACCACAACTGCCGATATTAACTATGTCTACAGCAACTCAGGTTATGACCTTAGAGTTACAGGTTTCTATACGACAATAAAGGATCAGAGCGATGTTATGAGTTTCTACGATGATTCACAGAACTCATTTACCAACTTCGCCATGTCGGGTATTGACCAGAGACATATGGGTGTGGAACTCGGTTTCCGCGTGCCGCTTCCTATTAATAACCTTTCTCTGCAGGGCGTATTTACCTATGGAGAATATATCTACACTTCCAATCCGACAATGTATCAGACTTACGACAATAGCGCGGAGGTCATAGCCGAGACCTATGGAGTGAAGATTCCTTACTGGAAGAGCCATCCGGATGTAGAGGGCAAGACCGTGAAACATTATGTGGCAGGCACCCCGCAGTTGGCTGCAAGTCTCGGGCTTTCTTGGAACAAGAACTACTGGTTCGTGGACGCTGATGTCAATTTCTTCGACAGGGCTTATCTTGATATGAATCCTCTGTATCGTACAGACATGGCTACTGCCGGACCGGACAAGATGGCTACTCCTGCCGAGATAGATTATATGGCCTCGCAGGAGAAATTCGACAATGCCTTCCTTGTCAATGCGAGTGTGGGCAAATCCTGGTATATCCAGCGCAAGTATCAGCTCGGCTTTTCTCTCCAGGTACGCAATATTTTGAATAATAGGGATGTGCGTACCGGAGGGTATGAGCAGACAAGGCTCGTGGACAATACTGTAAGCAAAGAGCGTTATTACAGGTTCGACCCGAAATATTTCTATATGTCGGGTGTGAACTATATGCTCAATGTATATTTCCGCTTTTAGAAGCTGTTTGAAATTTATTCAAATTAGTACGATATGTTCCGAAAGGAATCTGCGAGTTTGCTAAGAAGCGGTGCGGACGGAACAGCGGCATTTATAAGAGAAGTTTATGAAAAAGAAATATTTAGTTTTTGCAGCCTTGGCAATGGTGATCTGCTCTTGTGACGAATGGGATCAGGTGTTTACCGCAGACTATGGTAAGGCGGATGTTGAGAAACCAGTCACGATGACTCCAAATGCCACGATAGCGGAGCTCAAGGCTCTATATGTCAAGGATGGCAATCCCGTAAAGATCGAGGCTGATATGGTCATCGGTGGACAGGTTGTCACCGAAGATCGCAGCGGCAACGTATATAGAAGTATTTATATACAAGACGAGAGCGGTGCCATAGAACTTAAGATAGGGAAGACCGGCCTGTACAATGACTACAAACTTGGACAGTGGATATATGTGAAATGCAGCGGCTTGACACTTGGTAAATACAACGGTATGTTGCAACTCGGCTATGATGATCCGACAGGAGATTACGAGACAGCTTATATAGATGTCCAGTATATAATCGACACCCACATCTTCAAGGGGAGCATCGACACTCCGCTTGATCCCAAGGTGGTGGCCGAGGCAGATCTGCAGAAACCCGAGAATCTTGGCTGCTATGTCACACTCAATGGCGTTAAATACGGAAGTGTGGCCAACCCTGCTGGTGAGATCTTCTGCCTTATCTACATTGATCCCAACAAGGATAAGTCTTCCAATGACAACCGCATTTTCCTCTCAGGAACGGGTAAGAATTACCAGCCAGTCGAGGATCCTACCTGGGGCGTCAATACTTGGGCGATGTCCAAGCAGGGATTTCTGAGCTATCTTGAAAGTGGGGTATGGGACAAGGCACAATACAACAATTACAATAATTCCCTGACGGAGGTTAAGGAGACACTTCGCAAGAATGCCTCGGCCTATGCTGTGAGCCAGTATTTCCATATGGGCAGTACAGATGTGCAGGTGCGTACGAGCGGATATGCCCGCTTTGCGGATACCGAGATTAAACAGGAAATACGCAGCGGTGCGACTATAAGTCTTACCGGCATATTGACCATATACCGGGATGAGACGCAGTTTACGCTTATTGATCTCGGTGGTGTGAAAATCGAGGAATAGGCATAAATGTGAGCAGACCAGGGACTTACCATATAAATTATTAAATAATAATCAGCCAATAGATGAAAGGCAAGATTTTAGCGGCTTCAGCCATTTTGATGATGACAGCATGTAACGGCAATCCTTTCCTCACGGAGTGGACGAAAAATGACGGTTTCCCACCTTTCGACAAGATACGTGTGGAAGATTATGTACCGGCGGTGCAGGCCGGCATAGAGGAGCAGCAGAAAGAGATAGCTGCAATCTGCGGCAATTCTGCTCCTGCAACATTTGACAATACTGTTGCAGCTTACGAACTCTCCGGAAGGACTCTTGCGAAGACTCTTGGCGTGCTTTACAATGTGTCAGAGTCGGATGCTACGCCAGAGATTCTCGCGGTACTAGACGAGGTGACTCCGGCAGTGACCGCCCACCAGGACGACATTTTCATGAACAAGGCTTTCTTCGACAGGGTGAAGGCTGTATTTGCAGATTCGGCCTCTCTCGACAGGGAACAGTATATGGTGACCAAGAAGCTATATGACAAGTTCGTAGGCAACGGAGTGGCCCTGGACGAAGCCGCGCAGGTCCGTTTTAAGGAGATAAATACTGCCCTTGCCACTCTCTCGCAGAAATTCGGCAACAATCTGCTTGCGGAGAACAATCTCTTCGAGAAGAATATCGGCATACCAGTGTCTTCTTATCCAGTGTTTATGACAACCTGCTCGGATAGAGCCAAGAGAGAGGCTGCATTTAAGGCCTACTCCTCACGCGGTGCCAACGGTAATGACAATGACAACAGCAAGATAGTGCTTGATATAATGCGCCTGCGCACAGAGAAAGCGGCCTTGTTGGGTTATGCATGCGCTGCTGATATGATCCTTGAAGACAAGATGGCTCACAATCATGGTACTGTAGATGCTTTCCTCTCCAAGATAATGGAGAAGGCAGTGGTAAAGGCCGAAGAAGAAGTAAAGGATCTTCAGGAATTCATGGACGAGGATATCAAGGCTGGACTTCTTCCTGCCGGCTCTGTCATCGAGCCATGGGACTGGTCGTATTATGCGGAGAAGGTGCGTAAGGCTCGCTACAACCTTAACGAGGAACAGACCAAGCCTTATTTTGAGCTTGACAATGTGCGTGACGGAGTATTCAAGGCTGCCGAGAGGCTCTATGGTATCAAGATAGAGAAGGTAGAGGGTCTTCCCGTGTACAACCCTGAGGTCGAGACTTTCCGTGTAACGGACGGTGACGGCTCTCCGCTCGGTATCTTCATGACAGACTATTTGCCACGCAGTACCAAGAGGGGCGGAGCCTGGATGACCAATTTCAGAGAGCAGTATGTGGATGCAAATGGCCATGACATTCGTCCTATCATTGTGAATGTATGCAATTTCGGTCAGCCTGAGGATACAGTCAAGCTACTTACAATAGATGAGGTGTCTACAGCGTTCCACGAGTTCGGACATGCCCTGCACGGCCTTCTGACAAAGTGCCATTATGTGGATGTGAGCGGTACCAATGTGGCCCGCGATTTCGTGGAGACATTCTCACAGTTCAACGAGAACTGGGCTTTCCAGCCAGAGATACTCGCTACTTATGCGACTCATTACAAGACCGGTGAGGTGATTCCCGACTCTCTTGTTGTCAAGATAGGCAATGCATCCAAGTTCAATCAGGGTTTCATGACAACCGAACTTACAGCGGCCTCCATACTCGACATGAAATGGCATGAGTTGCCTGCAGATACAGATTGGGAGAACTTAGACATAGCTGCATTCGAGAAGAAGGTATGTGCAGAGATGGGACTCATAGAAGAGATCATACCCAGGTACAGGAGTACATACTTCAATCATATCTTCAACAGCGGCTACAGTGCCGGCTACTACAGTTATCTGTGGGCCGAAGTCCTCGATAAGGATGCTTTCGAGTACTGGAAGAGCAAAGGCCTCTACAATTCAGAGATGGCCTTGTCTTTCCGCAGGATCTTCCTTGAGAGGGGCGGCAGTGAGGAACCGATGATCCTCTATCATGAATTCCGAGGCGCAGACCCTGATCCCGAGGCCCTTATTCGTGCTCGCGGATTGGAATAATATTTCAGTTGCAGATGTTTTGAGGCTGTTCTTTGTATTGTGGGTGCAGTTGTTTGGTATCGATTATGATTAGCCTGAATGCGGTTTTATCGCTTTGCATGGCGAAGGATGGAGTCGGACGAGTTGTGTAATATAAGTAAAATATGAAAGTAGCAGTAGTAGGTGTAACCGGATTGGTGGGCACGAGAATGATGGAGGTGCTGGCGGAGAGAAATTTCCCTGTCACGGAGTTTCTCCCTGTGGCTTCAGAGAGATCAGTCGGGCGCAAGGTGACTTTCAAGGGGAAGGAGTACACTGTGATCAGCGCGGATGATGCCATAGCGGCACGCCCGGATCTTGCGATCTTTTCGGCAGGCGCAGGCCCGTCCAAAGAGCTTGCTCCGAAATTCGCGGCCGTCGGTTGCCGTGTTGTCGACAACTCTTCTTGTTGGAGAATGGACCCGACGAAGAAACTCGTTGTCCCGGAGATAAACGCTGAGGTGCTTACGGTGGATGACTATATCATAGCCAATCCCAATTGTTCAACTATCCAGATGCTACTTCCGCTCGCACCACTGCACAGAAAATACGGAATCCGGAGAATAGTCGTATCTACATATCAGAGCGTTACCGGTGCCGGCAGCAAGGCAGTCTTGCAGATGCAGGTGGAGAGAGGCGGTGCCAAGTGGGGAGAATATCCGGCCAAGTTCCCGTATCAGATAGACGAGAATATTATCCCTCATATTGACGTATTTGAGGAAAATGGTTATACCAAGGAGGAGATGAAGATGGTCAATGAGACACATAAGATTCTTGGTGACAACAGTATAGGTGTCAGTGCGACTACAGCAAGAGTGCCTGTGATAGGCGGTCATTCCGAGTCTGTCAATGTGGAACTTCGTAAGCCTTTTGAGCTATCGGATGTGCGTAGGCTCTGGCAGGAGACTCCTGGAGTCACGCTTCAAGATGACCCTTCTCACAATATCTATCCTATGCCTCTATATTCCCTTGGTCATGACGATGTTTTTGTCGGTAGGCTTCGCAGGGATTTCTCCATAGCTGATGCCCTGAACTTCTGGTGTGTGTCTGACAATATCCGCAAAGGTGCGGCTACTAATGCTATACAGATAGCAGAGGTGCTGCTGGCCAAAGGTTTTCTGAGGGTATAGAATGACAACATATTACCTCGGCATGGTCATCTACTATTGCAGGCTCAGATGATGTCATGATTGACAGTCATGGGAAGTTTTCCATGTAAATTTCAATTATTATCAACAACAAGACATTGTAATGAAAGTAAGGAGTATTTTCCTTGGTATTATTGCTGCCGCTATCATTGTTCCTGCAATGGATGCGACAGCATTTCCATTCTTTGGAAAGAAGAAAAAAGCAAAAATAGAGGCTGATGCTACGGCATCCAAGGCGACACCGAAAAAGAAGGCCACGCCCTATGAAAAGCTTATGAAAGATGTATGTGATTCAGCTACAGGGCCAACATTTACCCTATACCGTACTGCGAAGGACAAGTTCTATATGGGGCTGCCTAAGTCGTATATGGGAAAGCGTATTCTTGTCGGCAGCACAGTAAGTGCGGTAAGCAATGCGGCGTATATTGATATCGGATATAAATATACAAAGCCAGTCTGTCTCAAAATAGAGCTTGCTGATAGTGTAGTGGTTTTCAGTATGCCTGGGGCCAACGCCACTTCTTCTGATCCAGCCATGACTGAAGCTCTGGAAAAGAACTATCTTCCACGGATTGTACGTCGGGTGCCGGTCAAAGCCTATGACAAGGACAGCTCTACCGTGATATTTGAGGTGACAGGTCTTATAGGTGATGCCGCTCCCAAATCCTCGAACTTTTCTCTTGTAAAGGCTTCTGATACTAAGACTACGTGGTACGGGGATCTTAAGTCGTTTGAGGACAATGCTTCAGTCAAGGTGTTTTCGAACGTTGATTTTACAAAATCTTTTCTTGGTCTGAAAGCAAGGCTCGGCAGCGGAACTCTGCAGTATACAGTGTCTTTCCTTATGCTTCCAGAGACTCTTATGAGGCCGAGAATCCAGGATTCAAGAGTTGGTATATTTCCTGAAGGTCCGAGTGAAGGCTCTCTCAAATATGACATCTCTTCCAAGGAAGACGGGTTCAGAGGATATCTTCTAGCATCCCGTTGGAGACTTGAACTGGCTGACACCGCTGCCTGGCTTGCAGGAGGTAAGACTACAGTAAAGACTCCGATTGTATGGTATGTGGACAATACTTTCCCAGAGAGTTGGAAGAAGCCGGTAAAGGACGGGATTCTTGCGTGGAACAAGGCTTTTGAGGCGATAGGACTCGAAGGAGTAATGCAGGTAAGGGATTTCCCGACATCGGAAGAAGACCCGGAGTTTGATCCTGACAATCTCAAGTATTCGTGTATCCGCTATGTGCCCAATGCCACGATGAATGCCATGGGACCCTCTTGGCGAGATCCTGTTACAGGGGAGATATTGAATGCTTCGGTGCTTATATACAATGACGTGATCAAGCTTATCAATAATTGGCGTTTCGTCCAGACTTCACAGGTTGATCCTCGGGTGAGAAGCGTCAAGATGCCTCAGGAGGTGCTTGATGAATCTCTTGTCTATGTGGTCTCCCATGAGATTGGCCATACTCTCGGACTAATGCACAATATGGGAGCCTCCTCGGCATATCCGACAGATTCCCTGAGAGATCCGGTATTTACTGCTACTCACGGTACGACCCCTTCTATCATGGATTACGCGAGATTTAACTATGTAGCCCAGCCAGGTGATACCGGAGTGAAACTTGTACCTCCTTCTCTAGGGGTTTATGACATGTATGCAATCAAGTGGCTTTATACTCCCGTGCCTCAGGCAAAGGATATGTGGGAAGAGGCAGCCATCGCATCTAAGATTCTTGATGAGAAAGACGGTGATCCGGAATATCGTTATGGAGCACAGCAGATGAGTAGAAGCTTTATATACGCTGAATATGATCCGAGTGCCAGAAACGAAGATCTCGGTGATGATCCTATCAAATCAGGAAACTATGGCATCAGCAATCTTAAATACATTCTTTCGCACATGAATGGCTGGCTCTCTGGAGAAGATCGTGACTATTCGCATAGGAATGACTTATATTCGCAGATTTATAACCAATATTACCGATATATAAGTCATGTTCTGGCACAGGTCGGTGGCATATACCTCGGCCATGCAAGCGAAGATTCAGGGATCAAGCCTGCTGAGAGTGTCCCTGCCTCTGTACAGGCATCATCTCTCAAATGGGCAGTCAAAGAGCTTTCTTCCTCGGCTTGGCTTGACAACAAGGATGTGACTGGCAATCTTCCTCTTGCCGCACCTGCTTCCAATAAAGTATGCCTCTCCGCAGCGAAACTTCTTTCGACGTCGATTCCCAAGAGAGTTATTCTCTCTTCGTCAATAGCAGGAGAGGACAAAGGCTACAGCCTTAAGGATTATTATGACGATCTTTTCAGTTCAGTATATGGCCGTACTGCCGGGAAAAAACTTACATCTCAGGAGAAGACTTTGCAGAGGGCTTTGCTCAATGATGCCTCTGAGAAAGTGAAGTCTGTGCTGGAAGAGTCCTTACAAGAAGAGTCCTTGCAAGAAGAGTCCGAATGCCCAGATGGCATGTGGTGCGGTTGTGAGGTCACCCTTGGTGAGGGCAATCTCCCTTATCAGAAAGCTGTAGATACGGACGCTATTGACGAGATGGGCAGCTACAGGCTTTATTTCGTAAAGAAAGTCCGCAATATGGCCGCTTCTGCCCGCCACTCCGGTACACCTGAGGATAGGGCTCATTATGAATACATTTATACTAAGGCTTCTGCTGCGCTTGAGAAGTAGTTTAAATAATACAGCTCAACAATTCTTTTCGGCGGACAGTACAAAGGCTTCCGTACCTTATCACCCACTGTCTCGGACTCCCCGTGTTGCACTTGTTTTTTTTGACTCTGCCGACAGGCTCTGACAGGCTCTGAATGTGGGAAAAGCATTATCTTTGTGGTGGTTGACTCTTGGAGAAGACTTTCTGCTTACATCTCTGATTCTTTTTTAGAGATAGCTGTTTTTATGTACCTGTATAGAGAATTGATGCTGCCTGCGTGAAAGACTCACTTGGCAACATCGTTTCTACAGGTAACTTTATATAATAAAGTGATGACGACACATATTGAATATCCTTCCGTCAGGTGGGCCGACTACGAACTGGTCGACTCGGGAGAGGGAGAGAAACTAGAGAAATTTGGACGGTATCTTCTTATCCGTCCTGAGCCCAAAGCCCTATGGTCCAAATCTATGTCTCCTCAAGAATGGCTTAAGACCGCACATATCCGTTTCAAGCCGGGAGCAGGCTTTGCAAAGGCTGGAAAGGAAGATAGCGGTATATGGGAGAAACTGAAGAAGGCTGATGACCAGTGGTATATAAGATATAAATTGGGACTTCCAGACAATGTCGGACTTGTCAATAAACCTGGGTTTTCAGGCGTAATTGAGCCGACAGATAAAGCCAGTCTCCTTGTCAGAGGGCTGCCGTCCGGTGAGCAGGAGATGTCTCTTCGTCTTGGGCTTACTTCTTTCAAGCATGTCGGAGTGTTTCCCGAGCAGGCTTCCAACTGGGACTATATCTACAGAGAGACTAAGCGTATCCGCGAAGCTTTCAAAGCTCAAGGGAAGGACGCTCACCCCAAGGTGCTCAACCTCTTTGCTTATACTGGGGCAGCTTCTCTTGCTGCAAAGGCGGCTGGGGCGGATGTGACTCATCTTGACTCGGTACGACAGGTGGTGACGTGGGCTCGTGGCAATATGGAAGCAAGTGGTCTTGACGGAATAAGGTGGGTTGTTGAGGATGCTATGAAATTTGCTGCAAGGGAAGCCCGCCGAGGAAATGTCTATCAAGGAATTATTCTCGATCCTCCGGCATACGGGCATGGCCCTGACGGTGAGAGGTGGAAGCTTGACGAGTGCCTGTTTGAGATGATGAAGAGCATACGCACAATTCTTGCCCCAAAAGACAGTTTCATGGTGCTCAATCTATATTCCAATGGATTTTCTCCAGTGCTTGGAGATACTGTAGTAAGGCAGGCGTTCTCTCTTGACGCCAATACTGACCTGGAGAGTGGAGAGCTTGTCTTGAGGGATCGATTCGGGAAGAATCTGCCCCTGAGTGTATTTGTTCGTCTGAGAAGATAATCATATGCCGCAGAAAGAGAAGATAAGGAAGATGTTTGACGACATCTCCGGAGATTATGACAGACTCAATCATCTGATGTCTATGGGTATAGACAAGACCTGGAGGAGAAGGGCCATGCGCGCTATCTTCTCCGGAATCCAGCCTGTCGACAAGACTGCACCGATGTCGAGGCCAGCAGTTGTCCCCAGGGCAGGATCAGCCTCAAATGCAGGGGAAAATGCCCCTTTGAAGATACTTGATGTCGCTTGCGGTACAGGAGATTTTTCAATAGATATGGCAAGGTATGCCAAGAGGCACGGTGAGGCAGTAAATCCTGGAGTGAAGATAGATGGCCTTGACCTGTCGTCAGGGATGCTTGCCGTGATGGATAGGAAAGTGAAGGCTGCCGGTCTTGGTGATGTCATCTCCAAGCAGGTAGGAGATTGTCTGGATATGCCGTTTCCGGACGCTTCGTTCGACAGGGTGACTATTGCTTTCGGCATCCGCAATTTCGAGGATAGGGAAGGGGCTCTTGTTGAGATCAGGCGAGTTCTGAAGCCGAAAGGAAAGCTTGTAATACTTGAACTTTCAGTCCCTTCGGCCAAAGTGATCCGCTCTATATACAATCTGTATTTCCTGCATTTCCTTCCATGGATAGGTGGTATGATCTCTGGAGACAAGGCTGCCTACCAATATCTTCCTGCATCAGTGCTGGCATTCCCTCCGAAGGATAAGTTTATGGCAACTTTGCGCTCATGTGGGTACAAAGATGTCCGCCACAAGGCTTTCACCTTTGGTATCTGTCGCATGTATGTGGCAGAAAACTGATTGCTTTTGTCTCGCTGCTATGTTAGAATGCTTCTTCGGAGCTTCTTAAGTCTTCTTAATGTGTAGGTTATTTTCCGAGGTTGTCCAAAATTATTAACTTTGCGACCATAATCGCGGTGGTGGCATCAGTTAGCACAATCTTTGCGACAATATGCTCTTGCTCCGTCGCGGTTAGGCGAAACTATTATAAATGCAATTTTTTAAACGCAATATTATGCAACAGCACATTGACACTTATGACTTCAAGGGCAAAAGAGCTCTTGTAAGAGTCGATTTCAATGTTCCTCTTAACGAGAAATTCGAGATTACAGACGACACCCGTATCAGGGCTGCTCTCCCCACACTGAAGTACATCCTCTCAAAAGGCGGTGCTCTCGTGATCATGTCACATCTCGGACGTCCTAAGGGCGTAGACCCCAAATTCTCCCTCAAGCACATCGTTGATCATGTATCAGAGTGCCTCGGAGTACCTGTACAATTCGCTGATGACTGCATGAAGGCAGACGACAAGGCAGCCGCTTTGAAACCGGGCGGGGCTCTTCTTCTTGAGAACCTGCGTTTCTATGCAGAAGAGGAAGGCAAGCCGAGGGGACTCAAGGACGACGCTACGGATGAAGAGAAGGCAGCAGCCAAGAAAGCTGTCAAGGACAGTCAGAAAGAGTTCGTAAAGCATCTTGCCTCTTATGGTGACTGCTATGTCAACGATGCTTTCGGTACAGCACACAGAGCACATGCCTCTACAGCTCTTATCGCTGAGTATTTCCCCAACGACAAGATGTTCGGCTTCCTTATGGAGAAGGAGATCAAGGCTATAGACAATGTGCTTAAGAATGCAAAGCATCCTTTCACAGCCATCATCGGTGGCTCTAAGGTCTCTTCCAAGCTCGGAGTTATCAAGAATCTTCTTGGCAAGGTTGACAACCTTATCATCGGTGGCGGTATGGGCTATACTTTCATCAAGGCTCAAGGCGGCCATATTGGAAAATCTCTTCACGAGGATGATCTGATTCCTGATGCTCTCGAGGTTATGAAAGAGGCTAAGGAGAAAGGTGTAAATCTCTCTCTCTCAGTCGCTACTGTTGCAGCTGACGATTTTAGCAACGATGCCAACAGTAAGGTTGTTGATATCTTCAATATCCCTGAGGGATGGGAAGGTATGGATGCTGCACCCGAGTCTCTTGAGAATTGGAAGAAGATTATCCTGTCTTCCAAGACAATTCTCTGGAACGGCCCTGTAGGCGTATTCGAGATGCCCAATTTTGCAAAAGGAACTCTTAAGATTGCGGAATATCTTGCAGAAGCTACCAAAAACGGTGCTTATACTCTCGTAGGTGGTGGTGATTCTGTGGCAGCAGTTACTCAGATGGGCTATGCCGACAAAGTAAGCTATGTATCTACCGGAGGTGGCGCCATGCTTGAGGCTATCGAAGGTAAGGTTCTTCCTGGCATAGCTGCCATTGAGAAATAATCCGTTCTTCGGATAATTAAGCTTCTTAGACAGGGGAAGACTCAGAATAAAGAGCCGTCCCCTGTTTCTTGTTTTTATCGGAGTTCAGTTTTGACTTCTCTTTATGATATCAATTTCTTTGTTGTCAACCTGTGCAGGTCCTGACTCCATTTCAATTGTGACTCCATTGTGAGGGAGAAAAAATTTCAATAGCGTCCGATTTTGCGTAACTTTGTACAAAATGGCGCGCTAAGACATGTTTGATTTATTGTTTGTCAACTGGGATGTCAACCCAGTAATGTTTCATATCGGGTCTTTTGGGCTACGTTGGTATTCGGTTCTGTTCGTGTCCGGATTTATACTCGGTTGGTTTATCTTCAAATGGTTCTTCAAGCGAGAAGGCGTGCCTGAGTCTCTGCTAGATTCACTGCTCTATACTTTATTGATAGCTACCATTGTAGGCGCGCGTCTAGGGCATTGTATCTTCTACCAACCAGACTACTATTTTGGAAGTTGGCAGGGTTTCTGGGAGATTTTCATGCCGTGGAAAGGCGGGCTTGCGAGCCATGGTGGGACGATTGCCTTGTTTATAGCAATGCTTTGGTATGCGCACCATTATGGCCGGAAGAATGGATTTGACTTTGTATGGCTTCTAGATAGACTATGTATAGCAGTTGCCTTTGCCGCATTCTTTATCCGTATCGGCAATCTTATGAACTCTGAGATATACGGTGATGTGACACACTTGCCGTGGGGTTTCATATTCAGCGTGAGAGGTGAAGTTGAGCCGAAGCATCCGACACAGCTTTACGAGGCTTTCAGCTATCTTATCTTAGGGATTGTCCTCATGTCCCTTTACAAATACAGGCTTGAGAAGATGTATAGGGGGATGTTTATCGGCATTTTCTTCATAGTATGTTTTGGAATGAGATTCCTTATTGAGTTTATTAAGGAGCCACAGGTGGATTTCGAGCAGACTATGATTCTCAATATGGGGCAGTTGCTGAGTATTCCGTTTATACTCATAGGTATAGGCTTTCTGATATATGCATGTGTGAGGAAGCAGCCTGCAATGCTTGTACATCCGGACAAGATACCTCAGACAAAGCCGGTCACCCATTATGCAAAACCGTTGAGATAGATGGCCGAGGAGAAGTAAACATATTCCGAGATCATCTATATTGGCGGTCTATCAGTAGAGAGATGTATGGTCAGAATCTCGGAAGCACCAAGCGGTCTTTTCATCTTTTAGAACATAAAAAGTAGGAAAAGTACAAATTCTCTCCCTTTTTAGGTATTCTTTTTGAACATAATTGGCTCTGTGTTATTTTTTGGGTTAGTGTAAAGTTTGAGCTCTGTGAAAGAGCTGAAAGAATTTAAAGAACAATTATATGAAATTTCTTATTCCGAGCATTCTGCTGGCAGCAGGCTCGGTTATGTGGTCCGCTGTGGCCTATGCGCAGGAGGCGGTTAATGTCCAGACCGCGATGGTCTTGACGCTGGATGAGGCACTTAAGATTTCCCTAAGTGAGAATGCTTCTGTCCGTATCGCAGACAAGGAGATTGAGCGTACGGAGTATGCCAGAAAAGGCACATATGCCTCTCTCTTCCCCCAGATAGATCTTACTGGGTCATTCCAGAGGACAATAAAGAAGCAGGTCATGTATATGGACATAGACATGAGTAGCTTCGGAGGTAGTGCTAGCTCTGGGTCTGAAGGCTCGGGAAGCTCTTCAGACACTGAGACTTCTTCTTCTGCCAAGACATCCGGTGGCGGGATAGAAGTTGGCCGTTGGAATACATACAACGGGGGAGTCGTGGCTTCCATGCCTATTATCAATGCCCAGCTTTGGCAGAGCATAAGGATTTCCGGAAAGGATGTTGAACTTGCAGTTGAGAAAGCTAGATCTTCAAGGCTTGATATGGTGACTCAAGTGAAACAAGCTTATTATGCCGTCCTTCTGTCAAAGGAAGTCCTCTACACTTACAAGGAAGTCTATGACAATGCGGTCAAGAATTTCGAGCAGACAAAGATGAGATATAATGCTCAGAAAGCGTCTGAACTTGATTTCACGAGGGCGAAATCTACTGTTGCCAATGCAATTCCTAATGTTTTCAATGCCGAGAGTTCTGTCATACTTGCTCTGTGGCAGCTCAAGGCTGTGATGGGAGTCTCTCTTGATCAAAATATAGATGTCGCAGGTACATTGGAAGACTATGCCGGTGACATGAAGTATGAGAATCCCAGTGAGATTAACCTTGACTACAACTCTACTATGAGGCAGCTGGCAATCCAGGCTGACCAGCTTGCAGAAGCAATCAAGCTTCAGAAATTTGCCTATATCCCTACTTTGTCTGTGGCATTCTCCTATAGTATGAACGCCATGACAAATGACTTCAAATTCAGCGACTATCGTTGGACTCCGTATTCATATTTGGGTCTTAGTCTCAATATTCCTATTTTTTCGGGCGGAAAAAGGCTCAATGACGTTCGTCAGGCCAAAGTACAGGCTTCTCAGATGTCTTTGCAGATAGATGATACCGAGAGACAGCTTAAGATAGCCATACGTCAGTATCTCAATACAATGGATACTAAGACAAAGAGCTGGGCAGCTTCCGGAGAGGCAGTTGCCACAGCGCAGAAGGCATATAGCATTGCCGAGAAATCCTACAATGTAGGAAGAAGTACGATCACTGAGCTCAATGATGCCCAGCTTGCTCTTACTCAAGCGAGGCTGAGCGTATCGCAAAATATCTATGACTTCATGGTTGCAAAGTCTTCTCTTGAACAAGTTCTCGGTCATGATTTTATCGATGACGAAGGCAATGTCGATCTTAACAACAGATAAAATGAAAAATTCATATATGAAATCAATTATCACAAAAGCAGCATGCGTACTTGCCGTATTGTCGGTAATTGGCTGCGGAAGCAACACCAAAGAGCAGGCAGCCTCTACCAGTCAGGAGACCGAGCGCGTGACCAATGTGGGAGTATTTGCGGTAGGAAGCAAGGATGTGCCACAGATTGAGACTTATACCTCTACCGTTGAGGCTTATGTTACCAATAATATAGCACCTCAGTCACCTTCAAGGATTGAGAAGATATATGTTGAAGTCGGTGATTATGTTAGGGCAGGCCAGATCGTTGCAAAGATGGATGCTGTGTCCCTGCTTCAGGCAAAGCTTACTGTGACCAATGACTCTACCGAGTTCGGTAGGCTTAAGGGGCTGTACGAAGAAGGTGGGGTGTCCAAGTCTGATCTTGACGCCATGGAGCTAAAGTACAACGTCTCCAAGGCTCAGTATGACAATCTCCTTGAAAATACCATTCTCCGCTCACCTGTGGCCGGTGTCATTACCGCGCGTAACTATGACAAGGGAGATATGTTCTCTTCAGGTACTCCTATCTATACCGTGGAGCAGATCACTCCGGTCAAGCTCTATGTCGGCATTTCCGAGACGGACTACACTAAAGTCCACAAAGGTGACAAGGTCGAGCTTGTTGCAGACGCTTTTCCTGGAAGAACTTTTGACGGAGTTATCTCCAGAATTTATCCCACTATAGATCCTACTACCCATACCTTTACTACAGAGATTCATATAGCCAACAGAGACAGGGTACTAAGACCTGGAATGTATTGCCGTGCCACTGTCAATTTCGGTACAAGGCACAGTGTCACTGTCCCTGACAACTGTATAGTTAAGCAGCAGGGCTCAGGCGTACGCACAGTTTTCGTGCTTCAAGGTGACAATACCGTCAAGGAGACCGTTGTTACTCTCGGACGTCATTTCGATACTGAGTACGAGATACTTACAGGTCTGTCTGACGGGGACAAAGTTGTAGTCAAAGGTCAGGCCAGCCTGAAGAATGGGGCCAAAGTCAATGTGCAGGAATAATCTTCCACTACAGAAGTAAAGAATCATCAGATGAGTATATACAGAACAGCGGTGAACAAACCGGTGACGACTGCCCTTGTATTCGTGGCTTTCGCCATATTCGGAGTGTTCTCCTTCTTGAAGACATCTATAGCACAGTATCCTGACTTTGATGCCAATGTCATCATGGTCATGTCGAGCTATCCTGGCGCTAGTGCCGAAGATGTCGAGACGAATCTTACCAAGGTCTTGGAGAACGGCCTTAACGGTGTGAGTGACCTCAAAGACCTCACGTCCCGTTCCAAGGAAAATATTTCCATACTTATTTTGGAGTTCAATTACGGTGTTGACATTGAGGATGCGACCAATGATGTACGTGACAAACTTGACATGGTCAACTCTCAACTGCCAGACGGCTCCAGTACGCCTGTCATCTTCAAGTTCAGTGCGGATGACATGCCTATTCTCATTCTTTCGGCAACTGCTGACCAAAGTCTTCCGGGATTGGACAAGATCCTTGACGATAAGTTAACCACGCCTCTTGCCCGTGTGAAAGGAGTAGGTACAATCTCCGTTACCGGTGCGCCTACCCGAGAAGTACATGTCTATTGTGACCCTCATAAGCTTCAGGCTTACGGACTTTCGCTTTCGACGGTGTCTTCCATCATATCATATGAGAACAAAAATATCCCGAGTGGCAATATTGACATAGGTTCAGAGACATATTCTCTTAGAATCCAGAAGGAGTTTAATGATCCGTCCGAGATTCTGAGCGTGGTGGTAGGCTATGCCGATGGCAATGCTGTGTATTTGCGTGATGTCGCCGAGGTTATTGACGAACCTGCGGAGAAAGAGCAGCAGGCATTTACCAACGGAGCACGTTCTGCCCAGATTGTCATACAGAAGCAGACTGGGGCTAACACTGTGGATGTTATCAACGGCATCAAGGAAGAACTTGTTTCTATTCAGAAAACGCTTCCTTCCGATATCAAGGTTGAGACTGTAATCGATAGCTCTGACAACATTATCAATAGTATCAACACCTTGAAGGAAACTATCATCATTACCTTCATCGTTGTGATGCTTGTGGTCTATGTTTTCCTTGGAAGATGGAAGGCGACCTTGATCATCGTGCTGTCTATCCCTATCTCCCTTCTTGCATCTCTCGTATACCTTTTTGCTACAGGTAACACCCTGAATATCATATCGATGTCAGCACTTTCCATCGCTATCGGTATGGTTGTGGACGATGCTATTGTGGCACTCGAGAACATAACGACGCATCTTGAGCGAGGTGAAAAGCCTGTAGAGGCTGCTGTACATGGAACGGAGGAAGTGGGTATTTCCCTCGTTGGATCAATCCTCACGATGCTTTGCGTGTTCCTGCCGCTTACCTTGGTATCTGGAATGTCTGGTATCATGTTCCGTCAGCTTGGTTGGATTGTCAGCATCATCATGATTGTATCTCTTTTGGTCGCTATAGCTCTCGTGCCTATGATGTGCTCGAGGATGCTTACCAATGAGAATAAGTCAAGCAAACTCTATACAATACTCTTTACCCCTATTGACAAGAGTCTCAACTGGATATCAGAAGTATACGCCAAGATAATCAACTGGGCCGTGCGCCATCGCAAGACTGTTATCTTCGGTGCATTCGGTATTTTCGTGCTTGTTGTAGGCCTTCTTGGCCCGCATATCAAGAGCGAGTATTTCCCTCATGCTGACCAGGGGCGTCTTACGGTGTCTATAGAGCTCAATGCCGGGACTTCCCAGGAGGTTACAGGCCAGTTTGCTGAGAATCTCTATCAGAGGCTTGTCAAGGAAGTACCTGAGATGAAGGTATGTAGCTATACTTTCGGACAAGCAGATACAGACAATGCGTGGGCAAGTATTCAGACTAACGGATCCAATGTCATTTCGATGAATATCAACCTCGGAAGTATGGAGCTCCGAAAGCGTTCTGCCAGCCAGATAGCAGATATCATTCGTACTGACCTCAGGGAATATCCGGAAGTCCACAAGGCTACTGTAACTGAAGGCCAGGGCGGGACCGGTGGTGCAGCTACAGTCGATGTTGAGATCTACGGATACGACTTCGAGACTACTGATATGGTAGCCCAGGAGATTCAGACGAAATTGCTTGCCAATCCGGCATTTGCACAGGTAACTCTCAGCCGTGACCAGTATACCCCTGAATATCAGGTCGATTTCGATAGGACTAAATTGGCTGTGAACGGACTCAATTCCACTACTGCCGCTGCGGCGGTAAGTGCAGCGATGAGCGGTACAGTCGGCTCCTACTATAGGGAAGAGGGCGAAGAGTACGATATAAGGGTACGCTATGCTCCCCAGTTCAGGACCTCTGTAGAGGATATTGAAAATATAATCGTCTATACTCCTGCTGGCAATGCTATTAGGGTCAAGGATCTTGGAAATGTCATCGAGACTGTTGTGCCTCCTATGATCGAGAGAAAGAATAGGCAGAGGATGATTACTGTATCAGGCGTCATTGAGGACGGCTATGCTATGAGTGATGGTGTAGCAGCCGCAAGAGAAGCCATCGACAATACCTCAATTCCGTCAGAGCTATCTGCTGTCATTGCCGGTGACTATGAAGACCAGCAGGATATGTTCGGAGCTCTCTTGACTCTGATGGTGCTGATTGTCATTATGGTATATATGGTGATGGCATCTCAGTTCGAGTCTTTGATGAGTCCGTTCGTCATAATGTTCTCCCTGCCGTTTGCCTTTGTAGGTGTCATTCTCGGTCTTTGGCTGACAGACACCGCCCTTGGGGTCATGGCCATGATCGGTATCCTCATTCTTATCGGTATTGTAGTTAAGAACGGTATCGTGCTTATTGACTACTTGATACTGTGTCGTGAGAGAGGAATGGGCATACTTGACGCTTCTGTAATGGCAGCAAGAAGCCGTCTGCGTCCTATCCTTATGACAACCCTTACCACCGTGCTTGGTATGATACCGATGGCTGTCGGTACTGGAGAGGGTTCAGAGATGTGGAAATCTCTCGGTATGACAGTTTGCTGGGGTCTATCCATCTCCACGGTTGTAACCTTGATTCTCATCCCTACCATGTACTGCGTCTTCGCTACAAGGCAGGAGAAGAGAAAGGCTCGCAAAGCAGCCAAGGCACTTGCCGAGGCAAAGTAGATCTTAATAATTAGTGAAATGAAAGCATTATTCATATCATATAACCAATCTTACAATGAGGAGATCAACGATGTTCTCGATGCGCACAAGCAGAGAGGCTTCTCCCGTTGGGAAGGCATAGACGGCCGAGGCAGCATAGATGGTGAGCCTCATTACGGAAGCCATGCATGGCCGGTGCAAAACAATGCGATCCTTGCTATGGTCGAGGATTCCAGCGTGGAAGGCATCATGCGTGACCTCAAGGCCAAAGACGAGGCTACCCCGAAGCTTGGCCTTCGTGCTTTCGTCTGGACCGTCGAGCCCGGTTTCTGATATTGGGCTTCGCCGAATATATGATGCGTCTCGGCAATGTTCTCGAACAAGTTCGGTACATTGCGCTCGACTTTTGCTATATTGGGCTTCGCCGAATATATGATGCGTCTCGGCAATGTTCTCGAACAAGTTCGGTACATTGCGCTCGACTTTTGCTATATTGGGCTTCGCCGAATATATGATGCGTCTCGGCAATGTTCTCGAACAAGTTCGGTACATTGCGCTCGACTTTTGCTATATTTGTAATTCTGCATGGGAGGCATGTGATGATGTGCACCTATGCAGGATTATTTTGTATAATTTTAAATTATTCTGATTTTATGGCAAAAATAGTTAATGAAGCGAATTTCGCTGAGATATTGGCAGGCGGTAAGCCTGTAATGATAGATTTCTGGGCAACATGGTGCGGTCCTTGCCGCGCTCTAGCTCCGACAATTGATGAGATTGCGACAGAGTATGAAGGCCGTGTTGAGGTGGCAAAGTGCAATGTAGATGATGCCGGAGACTTGGCTGCAAGATTTGGTATAAGGAGTATTCCTACACTTTTGTTCTTTAAAGGCGGAGATCAGCCAGTTGACAGACTTGTCGGTGCAGTCCCTAAGTCGACAATAACCGAGAAACTCGATAATCTACTTTAATTAATACGTCCAATTATGAAGAAATTAGTTCTTGCCATAGCTGCTGCTGCGATCCTTGCCCTTACATTTAGCACATCGGTAGAGGCTGGTGGCCCAAGAGGTGGTATCATAGGCGGATTTACCTCCTCTGCGTCCAATCCCAAGTCGGTGGATGCAAGTTCTATAGGCGGATTCCATATAGGTCTTACGGCTCAGTTGCCTATAGCTTTCGGATTTGCGGTACAGCCCTCTGTCCTATATCAGACAAAAGGGTCCAAGCTAAGTGAGGCGGGATATGTCAATTATGATATGAATACTAAGGTCTCATATGTGGAGATTCCGGTTCAAGTGCAGTGGGGGCCCGATCTAGTGGCATTCCGTCCTTATGTGTTTGCTGAACCGTTTGTAGGTTATGGCCTTAATGCAAAAGTGAAGAATGTTCAGGATGGGACAAAGACCAAGATGAAATCTTTCGAAGATTCTGGCCTTGCTCGTTGGGAATACGGGCTTGGTCTTGGAGTCGGTATAGATGTTTGGAAATTGCAGATCTCTGCCAAGTATTTTTGGAATTTCGGCTCACTGTATTCTGACAACGGCAAGAAGAACACGATTAGCGAAAATATCAAAGAGGCGTTCAAGGACGGGCGCAATTTCAATGGTATCACATTTTCACTTGCCTTGATGTTCTGATATGCAGCAAGAGAAGAAGCTTGTCATATTCTGTTCGTCAGCCAGTGATATAAATCCTAAATATAATGTGAAGGCTGCCGAATTTGTTAGGGGAGTCTGCGCCAAAGGTTATACAATTGTTTCCGGCGGGAGTGTCAGAGGTACAATGGGCGTTGTGTCCAAGGTTGTAGAAGAAGTAGGTGGAAGACACATAGGTGTTATTCCTCGCTTCATGTCAAGTTTTGTGTATCCGGAGCTCTCTCTGACAGAGTGGACCGATACCATGGCCGAGAGGAAGGAGAAGATGCGCGAAGGTACAGCGGTAGCAGTGGCCTTGCCAGGTGGCATAGGCACTCTTGACGAGGTCATCGAGACTCTTACTCTTGCTAAACTTCACAAATATCAAGGGCGTATATTCGCCCTCAATATAGACGGATTCTATGACAAGTTTTTAGCCCTCCTTGATCATTTGGTTGAGACTGGCATGCTTGCTTCCAAAGACCGTGCACTTATTTCCTTTCCTCGCACTGTTGAAGAATTGCTTGCCGCAATCTGAATTACGCATTATGGATCTGCAAAGTATAAAGGCGGCTCTTGCTCCTGAACTGGAGAAGGTCAACAACTGCATAGCTAAGTCTCTGAAGAGCGATATAGATCTTCTTGAGAAGGTCAATTCAAGGATATTGTCGCATTCTGGCAAGCAACTCCGCCCTATAGTCGGACTGTTGTGTGCGCGCGCCTGTTCTGGTGGATTTATCTCCGGTGATACCATTCTGTATGCTACTGCATCAGAACTTCTGCACAATGCTACCTTGCTTCATGATGATGTGGCCGATGAGGGGACGCAGAGGAGGGGCGTGCCGACAGTTATGTCCCTATTAGGCGGAAGAGCATCAGTGCTGCTCGGGGACTATTGGCTTGTCAAGGGTATGGAAAATATCCTTCAGGCTGTATCCTCGTCATCACAAGTAATAAGGATCTATTCCAAGACCCTGTCGGATCTGGCGGAAGGAGAGCTTCTGCAGCTCCAGAAAGCAGATCTTGGTGATACTGACGAGCAGGACTATTATAAGATAATATTCAATAAGACAGCTTCTTTGTTCGAGGCTACGGGAGTAGCTGGGGCTATCTCTGTCGGAGCTTCACGGGAGAAAATATCCGCTATCAAGTCCTATGCTAAAAATATCGGCCTTGCTTTCCAGGTTAGGGATGATATCTTCGATTACAGACATGAAGAAGCCATAGGGAAGCCAGTGGGATCAGATCTGAAGGAGAAGAAAATCACACTTCCTTTGCTTGGAGCTTTGGCCAATGTCTCTCGGGATAAGGAGATGAGCATTCGCCGGATGGTATCAGAGATAGACGCGCATCCGGAATATCTGGAGACAATAGCTGCTTTTGTCATTGACAACGGTGGTATAGAGTATGCAGAGCGCAAATCGGCTGAGTTTATAGACAAGGCTGTCATAGCTTTGCGTCCGCTTGGTGAGTCCGGAGATATCTCTATGCTCAAGGAGATTGCATCATTTGTGGCTTGCCGTCATTCGTGACTATAGAAGATGAGATTTGAGGATATACCTGGCAATGAGATAGTTAAGCAGGCTTTGGTGCGTATGGCCAATGCCGGCCGCATTCCTCACGCCGTCATGTTCCACGAGAGTGAAGGTTGCGGGGCACTTGCCCTGGCGGTAGCTTTCCTGCAATATGCCAATTGTAAGAATCGGGGCGCATCAGATTCTTGCGGGATATGCATACCGTGCAACCAGATCTCTAAGCTTATATATCCCGATCTGTATTTCGTGTTTCCTACCGCTGGAGACAAAGTGACATCGCTGAACTATATGACACAGTGGAGAGAGCTTTTCATAAGGAATCCTTTCTTTACTGAAAATGGACTCTATGAAGCACTAGGGATAGAGAAGAAATCGTGTAGCATTGCTGTGGCCGAGGCCAAGAACATGATCAGCGAACTTTCCGTCTCGTCATATTCGGCCGGCTCTCGCTGTGTGATTATCTGGCTTCCTGAGAAGATGCAGACTGAGGCCGCCAACCGACTGCTCAAGATAATAGAGGAGCCCTCGGACAACACTCTTTTCCTCTTCGTAACGCATGATCCGGAGAAAGTCCTAAAGACAATCCGTTCCCGTTGCCAGATCATAAGAGTACTGCCTGCGACTAAGGATCAGGTAGCCAAGGCTCTTCCGAGGTGGACAGGTGTAGATTCAGAGCAGGCTATATATGCGGCTAATTTCTGTGCTGGAAGTATTGGCGTAGCTATCAGAAGTCTTGCGGAAAAAGATGAGAACGTCGTAATGACAGATACATTCATGGCTCTGATGGACGCAGTCATAGCACGGGACTTATTGACTGCCCTTGATGTCGGAGATACTCTATCTGCTTTGGATTCAAGGGAAAAACAAAAAGCTTTTTGTAAATTTGCTTCCGATAGCGTAAGGAAAATCTTCATGCTTCAGAAAGGTCTTCCAGGTATATCCGGGATAAGGCCTGAAGATATGGACTTCTACAAGGAGACAGCCCGTAAATGCGGGCCGGATTTCTGTACTCGCGCATTAAAGATAATAAGCAGAGCCAACTCCATGATCGCAAGGAATGTGAACCAGAAGATCATATTCACGAACATGGTAAGTCGTCTGTTTGTAAGTTAGAGAAGACTATAGATGGATAATAACGAGAATATACAGTTCGATTGTCACCGTGGGTGCATGACTTTCCGCGATGACAATGATGAATTGAACTGCACTTACCGCCGGGGCTGTTGCAAGCTTGAAGACTATAACTGGCTTCAGGGGATCACTCAGGATCAGTATTCTGAGCTTATGGAGGTGAGATTTAAGAATACGCGTAAAGGTTTCTATACCAATGCTTCAGGGCAGAGCGTCAAGATGGGCGATCTGGTCATAGTCGAGGCCCAGAACGGTCATGATCTTGGTATTGTGACTCTTGACGGACCTATCGTCGTGCGTCAGATGAGAAGCAAAGGCATCGACCCGGCACAGACAGAGTTCAAGAAGGTATATCGCAAGGCAAAGAGCTTTGACATAGAGAAATGGCAAGAAGCCATAGCAAGGGAGCAGCAGACAATGATCCGAGCAAGACAGATTGCCGTGGAGCTCGGCCTCGACATGAAGATAGGAGACGTTGAGTTCCAGGGAGATGGGACCAAAGCCATATTCTACTATATTGCCGATGGAAGAGTTGATTTCCGACAGCTTATAAAAGTATTTGCCGAAGAGTTCCAGATAAGGATCGAGATGAAACAGATAGGCGCGCGCCAAGAAGCCGGCCTTATTGGAGGTATAGGTATTTGCGGCCGTGAACTGTGCTGTGCCAACTATATTACCAATTTCAAATCCATCACCACAGCTGCGGCCCGCTGTCAAGACCTTTCGCTCAACCCCCAGAAGTTGGCCGGACAATGCGGCAAACTCAAATGCTGCCTTAACTATGAGGTTGCAACATATCTTGACGCCCAGTCCCGCATCCCTAAGGTGACAGAACCTCTTGAATTCGAGGACGGTCAGGCTTTCCTCATGAAGACAGATATTTTGCGAGAAATAATGTATTTCTCCTATGACAAGGGGTCTTTGGCCAATCTTTACCCGCTCTCCGCATCTGAGGTGATGGAAGTCATCAAGATGAACCGTCGCGGAGTCAAGCCGGAGTCCTTGAAGACAGAGCCAGAGCCGGAGTCGCCTGAGTTTGTCACTGCAGTGGGAGATGACAGCATTACCCGATTCGATGCTCCGAAACGTAAGAGCAAGAGATCTAATTCAGGAAAGCAGGGCGGAAGGCCAGGTAACGGTATCAATCAGCGTCAGTCGCAGAGAAATAAGCCTAAGCCGGACAACCTCCAGTCTCAGACTATGGTGGAGAAGGCTAACCGCGATAAATAGGAGTATCTCTCCCAAAAGCTGCCATGAAGATAAAAATTAACCTATATGGGGCACGGTAAACTCAAGAAATTTAACGAGAACGATACATTCTCATGCCTCCTTCAACCAAGTACAGAAGAGGTGTTGTCGGAGAAATGTGAGGGTGACAAGTCGCTCAATCTGAAGCCGCATCCCATACGTGGGCATTGGGCAGAAAAAATGTTCGGTAATTCGCTTTCAGCAGCCGAGACTCAGGATAAGAAAATTGTCCTTGAACTTGGTTGTGGAAAGGGTGAATATACAATTGCCCTTGCCGAGAGACATCCCGAAAATAATTTCATCGGTGTGGATATTAAGGGCGCAAGGCTTTGGACCGGTGCTAAATATGCTTCGGTTCATTCTCTTTCCAATGTGGCATTCCTGAGGACAAGGATTGAGTTTGTAGAGGCTTTTTTTGCTCCCAGTGAAGTATCGGAGATATGGCTTACATTCTCTGACCCTCAGATGAAGAGCGAGAACAGTCGTCTTACCAGCCCCGTATTCCTTGAGCGCTACAGACATTTTCTGCGTAAAGAAGGGATTATAAGGCTCAAGACAGACAGTACTTTCCTATATGAATATACCAAGGCGGTCTGTGAGGCTAATGGATTGGAGATACTGGCTTGTACATCAGATCTTTATGCAAAGGAAAGGGACTGCCCGGGCTTTCCGGACGAGCTTTTCGAGGTACAGACTTTCTATGAGAAGAATTTCCTTGAGCAGGGATTTCCCATCAATTACATCGCATTCAGAATAGAGAGAGAAGGGGATTTCGTCTACCCGAATTTTGATGCCGCATATTGGAGGGCAGAGGAGAAACCGCGTCTGCTTCCCGGTCATCAACGCCCTGCTTCCCGGTAGAATCTCGGCTTTCATCCTGTCAGCACCAGAGATATTCCGTCAATTCTTACCGCTATGTATGTCAGTGGTAGACATCGTATAGTCTTAAGTTGTATACATCGTTCAGTTAAGTGATAGATGTCGTGCAGTTAGTGTCAGGGGAGAGTCCAGTGAATCTTCACGCCCTTGCGCTCCATACCCCTGAACCAGGTCATTTGGCGTTTGGCAAACTGGTGTATTGCATTAGAGAGCAATGTGCGCATCTCCTCAAGGCTGATAATCCCGAGCACATATTGTGTGACAAATTTGTATTCCAGACCGTAATATATCAGGTCTTCGGGATGTATCCCACTGTCTATAAGCCGCTTGACTTCGTCTGTCAAACCCTCTGAAAGTCTTGCGTCCAATCTTGCATCAATTCTTCTGTTACGCTCTTCCCGACTCACAAGGGTGCCGATGAAATAAGTCTTCTTAGGAAGGTATGAAGTCCTTGTGACTGGATGTGACTGCTGGTAGAGCCCGATTTCAATGGCTCTTATCATCCTTTTGCGGGTGTCTATGTCTGTCTTGTTGTGCAGAGTCTTGAGAGTTGAAAGGAGCGCAATTAGCTCTTCATCACTTCTCTCCTCTAATTCTTCCCGTAAAGACGGATCTGCAGGCACGTCCGGAATCTCGTATCCGCATGTTGCGGCCTCAATGTACAGGCCGGAACCTCCGCAGAGTATAGGCACGTTGCCTCTATCGCGAATTTCCTTGTATGCCTTCTCGAAATCCCGTTGGAACTGGTATAGATCGTATTTGCTGCCGGCTTCCGCTATGTTGATAAGGTGGTATGGTACATCTCCGTATTCAGACAGGTCCTTGCCCGTGCCAATGTCCATACCCCTGTACACCTGCCTCGAATCCCCTGACAAAATCTCAGCGCGAGCGGTCTTGACTGGAGAGAGTCGCCTCAATATCCCGTCAATACTATGTGCAAGTCTGACAGCGTATCGTGTCTTACCCGATGCGGTAGGGCCAAGGACGCAGATAAGGTCGATATCTCCGTCAATATAGGCCTTGACGGTCGCCTCGATGTTGATTGTCTCCGGATTCGGGAGATCTGCTATCATTGTGTTACTGTATGGATTCTTTGTCGGCATAAGGCTCAATAAACATAGTGTGACAGGCAATACGGATTCCTGTTATCAAAGATAGTCTCTGTTTACCTTTTTTTCAAATACTATGTCGAGTAGATATTATTTCTCAATCTGGATGCCCTATCGTTGGAGGCTGACTGCTATATGTTTACAATCTCTTTGTTTGTAATCAATTTTCGAAAATATTGACAATAAGCAAAACTGATTTTAAATTTGCAGAATTGGCTGACCCAAAGGGCTGAAAAGTGTCTTTTGGTGTCGGCCTCTTGATTCAATTTATAATATATAAGGTATGCCGAAGGCGAAGAGCAGAGTACAGGTAAACAACAAGAGGGCCTCATTTGACTATGAGTTCCTTGAGACATATCAGGCGGGGATAGTGCTTGTAGGAACGGAGATTAAGTCGATCCGTGCCGGCCGGGCTTCCATGTCCGATGCATTCTGCTATTTCGACGGAGGACAGCTCTATGTGCGTGGGATCAATATAGCGCTTTATACGTGGGGTTCGTGGGGACAGCATGCCCCGCTGCGAGACAGGAAGCTGCTTCTGCAGAAGAGGGAGCTGAGACATCTGCATCAGAAAGTCAAAGAGAAAGGCCTAACAATAGTAGCCGTCCGTATGTATATAGCAGACAATGGCTATGCGAAGTTGCTGATTGCCCTTGCGCGTGGTAAGAAAATGTATGACAAGCGTCAGTCTATCAAGGACAAGGACCTTCGCCGCGCTATGGAGCGGGGGGAGTACTGATTGACTATTCAGAGATATGGTCGAGGTTTACCTCGCTGAAAAACAAGAAAAAGGGGCTTGACTAATGCTTTTTAGTCAGCCCCATATTTTATATGTATGTCGCCTTGTTGTATGTGCCGGGGTTTATATTCCGAATGCTTCTTTGATCTTGTCTACGGCATCAAGTGCCTCCCAACCAAAGAATAGAATTTCTTTCTCTACCGGCTTGCCGTCACGTATCAGCTTTACGACTTGCTTGTAGGGCTTGCGTCCGAAATGGCCGTAAGTCGCAGTCGGCTCATAGATAGGATTCTTGAGTTGGAATTTCTCGATGATCTTGGCAGGACGCAGATCGAATAGCTCTCCGACTTTATCGGCTATATAGGCATCCTCTAACTTCTTGCCGTCCTTGCCCGTAGCCGCAGTGCCAAAAGTATCCACGAAGATGCTTACTGGCTCCGGTATTCCTATGGCATAGGCAAGTTGTACGAGTGCTTCTTCTGCAACTCCAGCCGCCACAAGGTTCTTGGCGATATATCTTGCAGCGTAAGCCGCAGATCTGTCAACCTTTGAAGGGTCTTTGCCTGAGAATGCTCCGCCACCGTGCGCTCCGCGTCCCCCGTATGTGTCCACGATGATTTTGCGTCCTGTCAGCCCGGTATCCCCGTGAGGGCCTCCGATCACAAATTTGCCCGTAGGATTGACATGAAGTATGAATGCGCCGTCAAACAGTTTTGCTGTCTTCTCTGGAAGTTGGGCTATAATCTTGGGCAGTACAATGTTGCGGATATCTTCCTCGATCTTGTCATGCATGGCCGCGTCCGTCTTGTCAGCCCCGTATTGTCTTACTGCCTGCTCATAGGTGATGTTGCCAAGAGAAGGAGCTACGAACTCGTCATGTTGTGTAGAGATAACAATGGTATGCACTCTTACAGGATGATGGTTCTCGTCATATTCTATTGTAAACTGAGACTTGGCGTCTGGACGAAGGTAGGGCATAAGATCCCTGTTGTTTTTCCTGATATCAGCGAGTACCAAGAGGGCGAGATGCGAGAGGGCAAGCGGAAGCGGCATATATTCTTCTGTATCTGTGCATGCGTATCCGAACATCATGCCCTGGTCTCCGGCGCCCTGTTCTTCGGGGGTGCTTCTTACTACGCCTCTGTTGATATCGCTGCTCTGCTCGTGTATGGCAGACAGGACTCCACAGGAATTGCCGTCGAACATGTATTCGGCCTTATTGTAGCCGATCTTGTTGATTACATTCCTTACCGTTGTCTGGATATCTACATAAGCATGCTCTGCACTTACTTCACCTCCAACAACTACCAATCCAGTACTGCAGAAAGTCTCACAGGCTACTTTGGCTTCTTCATCTTGTCTTAGGAATTCGTCAAGGATTGCATCGGATATCTGGTCTGCGACCTTGTCGGGATGCCCCTCAGATACTGATTCTGATGTGAATAAATAATCCATATCTGTATAAAAATAAAAAAACAACATCTCCGCGCTGAGAGACGTTGCAACCAAAAACTCATCAAATACTGATATGCTGCCGGAAGAGTGGCCATAAGGCCTGTCCGAGGTAGAGGCATTTTAGCATTTTTTATGGTGGTTGCAAGCAGTCAAATCTTTCCACGCGTATTTTGCAAAGTTAGCTATACTTTCTGATTTGCCAAAATATTTTTGCTTTATTATTACAATATGGTGACAAATGACTTGTTGTTGATTATTAAAAAGTTATAAATATTGTTTTTATTTTCATATGTTAAAGTAAAAATGTACTTTTGCGGCAAAATTTATTATCTCTATGAATTATTCATTCAAGCATCTGTTGCTTGCCGGCATTTCAATGTTGGCGAGTGGCTTAGTTTATGCTCAAGTGACAACGTCGTCTCTGAGCGGACGAATTGTCGATGAAAGCGGAGAGCCGGTTATCGGTGCTGCAGTAGTTGCAGTTCACGAGCCATCCGGTACATCTTATGGCGCTGTAGTAAATAACAGCGGCCAGTACACAATCAATGGTATGCGTACCGGCGGCCCTTACAAAGTTGAGGTGTCTGCATTGGGCTACACTACTGTGGTATTCAAGGATATCACTCTCCAGCTTGCCGAAGTCTCCAACATCAATGCTACACTCAAGGAGTCTTCTGAATTCCTTGAAGAGGTTGTTGTCATAGGCACAGCTGCATCAAAGTTCAGCACAGAGAAGACGGGAGCGGCTACAAACATCTCCAATTCCCAGATAACATCTCTGCCTACGGTCAGTAGAAGTCTTACAGATGTTACGAGGCTCTCTCCTTACGGAGGAAATGGAATGACGTTCGTCGGATCGGACGGCCGTACTGCCAATTTCACTGTTGATGGTGCCAATTTCAACAACAACTTCGGTCTTAATGAAGATCTTCCTGGCGGTGGTAATCCTATTTCCATCGATGCCATTGAGGAAATGCAGGTGGTGATCTCACCATATGATGTCCGTCAGACTGACTTCATCGGAGGAGGTGTAAATGCTATCACAAAGTCAGGTACAAATACCTTCAAGGGATCGGCTTACGTATATCACAAGAATGAAAATCTTCGCGGTGATACCATCGATGGACAGCAGATAACCAGTGCCCGTGACAAGGATCGCAACACTATCTACGGTGCTACATTCGGAGGCCCTATCATCAAGAACAAACTATTCTTCTTCGTCAATTTCGAATATTCCAAGACTCCTACAGTCGCCAACCGTTGGCGTGCTTCTACTGACGGAGTGATGCTCCCAGAAGACTTTGTCTCCAGGACTACAGAAGCGGATCTACAGAAGATCTCTGACTTTGTCAAGAACAAATACGGATACGATACCGGTTCTTACAAGAGTTTCCCGGCAGACGAGAGCAATATGAAAGCTCTTGCAAGGATAGACTGGAACATTAACGAGAAGAATCACCTGTCTGTCCGTTACAATTATACTATGGACAAGAGTTGGACTGCTACGAATGCTACTTCAATGGATGGTGGTTCGCGTTCGGCGTATGCCCGTTTTTCCCAGTATTCGATGGCTTACGCCAATTCGATGTACTCTTCTAATAAGCTTGCGACTACAGTAGCAGCCGAGCTCAACAGCCGTATATCGAACAACCTTTCCAACCGTTTCATCGCCACATTCTCAAAGCTTGACGATAGGAGAGGTTCCAATTCCAATGAATTCCCTTTCATAGACATAAGAAATGATGACGGAAGCGAGATCCTTCCTTATATATCTCTTGGTTATGAACTCTTTACATGGAACAACGGAGTTCACAACAACGTCTTCAATGTCAAGAATGACCTTACATATTATGTAGGCAACCATACGATTACCGGTGGTCTGAGCTACGAGTATCAGATGGCCGACAACTCATATATGAGAAACGGAACAGGCTACTACCGTTATCGCAGCATGGATGACTTCATGGAAGGAGCTGCTCCTGAGATTGTCTGCCTTACTTACGGATACAATGGTGAGACTTCACCGGCTGCCCGTGTACGCTACAACAAAGCTGGCCTTTATGCTCAGGATGAGTGGTCTATAACAGACAAGTTTAAGCTTACTTATGGCCTTCGTCTTGACGGACTCTTCTTCAGCAACAAGGATCTTATGCACAACAACAAGATCTATAACCTTGACTATGCAGGAAGACATATCGATACTGGCAAATGGCCTTCTTCCAAGGTGTATTTCTCGCCTCGTATCGGTTTTACATATGATATCCTTGGAGATAAGAGCTTGAAACTCAGAGGCGGTACAGGCCTTTTCACAGGACGTCTCCCTCTCGTGTTCTTCACGAACATGCCTACCAGCTCAGGTATGGTGCAGTATCAGGCACAGTTGACAAATACAAAGGCCAATCCTAACTTGATGGACAATTTCAAAGGTGGTCTTGTTACAGATGCCAATGGCAAGGCTACTATTGATGCTCTTCGTGACAAGCTGGTCTCGCTGGGTTATCCTTCTACAATAAGTCCTGCTGATGGTACACTTCCATCTACTATATCTGCAGTAGATCCTAAGTTCAAGATGCCTCAGGTATGGAAGACCTCTGTCGCAATCGATTATTCTTTCCCTACGTCATTCCCGTTCTCAATCAGTGCTGAAGGTATCTTCAACAAAGCTGTGAATGCTGTGACTATGGAAGATTACAGTGTCAAGCCGGTCAATGGATTCGCTCACTTCAACGGTGCTGACAACCGTCCTATATTCCAGGACTACAAATACATGTATGTAGACGATGAGGGCAAGACTGTCAATATGCCGAGTGCCTTTGTGCTTTCAAATACAAGCAAAGGCTATGGCTACTCTGCCAATGTAACAGTGAACATGACTCCTATCAAGGAACTCAACCTCATGGCAGCTTATACTCATACCGTGTCCAAGGAAGTTACCGGTATGCCGGGCAACAACGCCTCGTCAGTGATGAATTATATCTTCACTGTCAACGGTCCTAACGATCCTGGTCTGCACAACTCGCAGTATGTCACTCCTGACAGATTTATTGCAGCCTTGACTCACAATGACAAGTGCGGCAACCACTTCAGCTTCATATATGAGACCTGGAGAGGCGGCTCCAATTATTCTTACGGCATGGTTAATGATATCAATGGTGACGGTTACAATTACGACTCCATCTACATCCCTACAGATGAGGAAGTAGCTAAAGGTGATTTCCGTTTTGTATCGGATGGTGACAGAGATCGTTTCATGGCATTCGTTCACAAGGACAAATATCTGTCCAAGCATCAGGGTGACTATGCTGAGGCCTACAGCGTATACTCTCCTTGGGTTCACAGGGTTGACTTTAGCTACAAGCATGATTTCAGGATCAAGGCCGGCAAGACTATGAATGTACTCCAGCTTAGCTTCGATATCAAGAATCTGCTCAACCTCTTCAATTCAAGTTGGGGAGTCAGCAAATATATGAACCCTGAGCTCAATTCAGGAAGAATCCTTGAGTATAAGGGCATTGACAAGGAAGGATATGCTACATTCTCTACCCCGAAAGCCGTTAGTGGCAATACCAAGATTTGGGAGTTCAATCATGCTATAGGTCAGTGCTGGTATGCTTCCATAGGTATCAAGTACATGTTCAATTAATTTATCCAGAATATGAAATTTAAATCTATAATTGCGGCTGCTGCCACTGCTCTTGCAGTATTGGCCGGCTGCGAGGAGACGCAGGAGAGATTTCTTGACGAAGTACGCGTATCCTCATCGTATGTTGCCTTGCCGATTGCCGGAGGCGAAGATACGGTTAAGGTCGTCGCTAAGACTGATTGGGTATTGTCCGGGATTCCAGACTGGGTCAAGGTTGCACCTACTTCCGGTTCGGCTGGAAAATTTGATGTGATATTCAAGGCAAAAAAGAGTGACACTACAAGGACTGCAGTGCTTTCTCTCGATTGCTACAGGAATGATGAGATAGTTGCTCAGCAGACTATCAATCTCATGCAGATGGCCAATAAGGTGGAGCTTCCTGTTTCTACAGTAGCCCAAGTGCTTGCCGGTGAAGATGGAAAGCAGTATCGCCTTAAAGGTGTTGCGAAGAACATCTATAATAAAGAGTACGGCAATTGGTATCTGAAGGATAATACCGGTGAGATTCTTGTTTACGGTACTTTGTATGAAGGAGTTGAGAAGAAGTTCGAAGAACTCGGACTTGAGCCAGGTGACAGTGTTACTATAGAGGGTCCCAGAACTACTTATGGTAAGACTGTGGAGATTGTAAACGCTACTGTCATAAGTATAAAGAAATCTCTTATCTCGTTAGCAAGAGTAGAGCCTAATGACACACTCGACATAGCCGGAGGTGAAGTTACGGTTGTTCTTGCATGCAAGGGTGACGGAGTCTCCATCAATGTCCCTGATGATGCTAAGTCATGGCTTCTTCCTATCGGTGTAAAGTCTGAAGCTGATTCTGCAAGGGTTACTTTCAATGTCCTTGAAAATACTCTAGGTGACAGGTCAGCAACTGTTACTTTCTCTACGACATCTAAAGGCACAGAGTACACTGCTGAGGCCAAGATCAGTCAGAAAGGTTCTATTATCGATGCTACGGCTGCCGAGATCAATGCTGCTGCCGACGATGGCCTCTATCGCCTTACAGGTTATATCTCTGAAGATACAGGAAGTAAGTATGGCAATATTTATGTGACGGATGCTACTGGTACTGTCTATGTATATGGAGTACTGAATGGCAAAGGCGAATCACAGAAATGGCTTGATATGGGTATAGCTCAAGGCGATATCATCACCCTTTTCGGTAAGAAGACAACCCATAAGGGCAATCCTCAGCTCATGAATGCTTCAGTAGAGTCTTTCAAGAGTGTAGATGATATCACTGTTGCCGAGTTTGTAACCAAGAAAGATGACGAGGCGACTTATTTCCGCTTGACAGGTACTGTGGACGGTCTCAAGGACGGTGACGCTTATGGCAATTTCAATCTTAAGGACGAGTCAGGTTCTGTCTATGTGTATGGCTTGCTTGCCGGTTGGGGCGGTCCTAAGAAAGAGTTCCAGAAACTTGGTATTGCAAACGGCGATAAGATCGTCATCGTAGGCGCTGTCGGTTCACACGATGATAAGAAACAGGTTGTCAATGCCTTTTTCGTTTCCAAGGTTGAAGACACTCCGGTTGACCCGGTTGATCCTGCTTCATCTGAGACAATCCTCATCTCTGACTGCTTTACTGGTGATGCCGATTCTTCCCTTGAAGATGGTAAGAATTACACATGGGGAACACTGTCTGTTACTTATACCAAGAATAATACTTCCAGTCCTTCTAAATATAGTTCTTCAGATAAAGGTTTTAGGTTCTATAAAGGTGATATTCTCACTTTTGATGCTGGCAGCAAGACTATTACAAGTATAGTCTTTACGACATATGGAGGCAAGAACGGCCCTCTGTCTGCGGATAAGGGGTCTTTCGATGCCAATACTTGTACTTGGACAGGTGAGGCTTCTAAGGTGGCATTTACTGCAGATTCTCAGATGCGCTTCAACAAACTTGTAGTGACATATAAGAAGTAGACATCAATCACCTCCTGCATAGTGCAGGTGAATATGCTGAAGAGCCGACTCTTACAGGGAGTCGGCTCTTTTTCTGTTTATCTACGGCTGATTCGTCTGGGAGGATAGTTTGCTCTGGCTTTATGTGCTCTTTTATCTGCCGATATTATCCTACCAAATGTCTATTAGCCCAATTTTTCTTGTCGGGGGGGGGGATACTAATAGAGGGTGATTATCCATTGTCGGATAATCACCCTCTTTGCGCGGAAGCGGCAGGATTCGAACCTGCGAACCGCTTTGACACGGTTAACTGTTTTCGAGGCAGCCTCCTTCAACCGCTCGGACACGCTTCCATCGCGCTATTAGCTTGCGCTCTATATGTCAAACCCCTCGAATCCCCTTACAAGGGGACGATCAGGACTTCCGCTCATGCTATTGGTAAGTCCAATGCTTCATTCGCTCCGTCCGGCGTATGACTACGCCCAGTGCGCTATTAGCTTGCGCTCTATATGTCAAACCCCTCGAATCCCCTTACAAGGGGA